>Ga0209518_1000444_pt1 | contig 54490 bp, 51 predicted proteins | sample RifGroB1_FD_183993 | JGI IMG/M metagenome (GOLD analysis project Ga0209518, IMG submission 183993) | Groundwater microbial communities from Rifle, Colorado, USA - Groundwater B1 (SPAdes) (version 2) | ecosystem: Environmental > Aquatic > Deep subsurface > Groundwater | place: Rifle, Colorado...
AATAATTTATTGAGAAAGTTATATCAATTTAATCCTCAGGGTGGTACACTAAAACTGAATTTTAGATGGTACACTAAAATTGAAATTGGTGGGTCACATTAGATGAATTTTAGCAATAGGAATCCAGAAAAAGGATTGATTGTACATTCAGATAGAGGTTCGCAATATAGTAGTGATATTTATAAAGAGGAATTAAAAAAGAATGAATGTATTCAGAGTATGAGCAGAAAAGGGAATTGTTGGGATAATGCTTGCGTAGAAAGTTTTTTTCATCTTTTAAAAGTAGAGGCATTAAATGATTTAAAGTTTAGTAATATTGAAGAAGTTCAATATGAAGTATTTAAATATATTGAACATTTTTACAATAGGAAAAGAATCCATAGTAGTTTAAATTACAAAACACCTATGGAGTTTGAAAAAGATATTAGTGCTTAACTGATTGTCTAATAAAATGGGTAAAGTTCATAATATGTTTCAGGTTCAGAATCCTTATGGGCAGGTTACTAAACATATATTTGTAGGTGAAACTCGTATAGCTTCTCGTGTATCTGGTTTTGACCCATTAGTGGTAGACTTTAACGATACTTTCTACTACCATCCTGACCATTTAGACTCAACAAGTTTTGTATCTCGTGCTGATGGTAGCGAATTTGAGCAAATTGAGTATACGCCTTATGGGGAAACTTGGGTACAAGAGGGGGGTAGTAATCATAAAATTAGGTACATGTTTACTAGTAAAGAATTGGATGAAGAGACGAACTTATATTACTATGGTGCTAGATGCTATGACCGTCACAATGGATTGAAAGAGCTTCGGCTAATGGAGGTGTATTGGTTTATTAAGCCTTAAAATAAGAGAGGAAATTATGTCTATTGACAAAGAATATATTAATTTTATTGAAGAAATAAAAGAATATCTAGATAATGATATACAAATTTCTTTATTTCCTAGAAAATTTAAAAATGATGGTCAAATAATTCATATTAATTCAGAAAAATTAAAAATGAATATGATTTATGAAAGAAAAGAGAATACGATTAATAAATCAAATAAATTGATTGATTTTGAGTTAAGATATGTTGATGAAATTGAAACATTAAATCTTCAAATATCCAATTATAAAGTTAATAATTTTTTAATTGATCTGAAAGAAATTATATTAATGTTTTTTAAATATCAAACAGAGGTAAATGAAATTAAAAATTATCTAAACAAAATGATGTTAAAATACCATGACCTATGCAAAAACTAATATATCAAAAATATAGGTGGCTAAAAAGGTTTTGGGTTAAATTTTTTGAGACTGTAAAAAAGTCTGTGTAAATCTCAAAATACCTTTGAAAAAATCAGAGGTATTTTTTTATTCCACCTCTTTATATGCTCTTCCCAAAATATTTCTTTTGACGTAATCAGTCCTTGTTTTTTCTCTGATTATGTCATTTCATTTCTATATTTCAAGGTGCTGTTAAATGAGCGGTTACACAATTTATCTCATATTTTTCTTGCTTTTTATCAAAATTTTAATTATATTGTAACTGTAAAATTACCCAAAAAGGGGATGCACTGGTTTCGATTGGAACTTTTGTACTTTGAAGTTTGCATGCAAGCAGGGCGGGCTGCTTTAAACAACTGCAAAACAATAAACGCTAATAATAATAATTTAGCTTTAGCAGCTTAATCTGCTACGGTTACCTGAGGAGTTTTCACTGTACTACGACGGATAACCGAAAGACAAACGGTGATAGTCCTTTAGATGCTCTTAACATAGGATGAAAATATAAGAGCTGCTGTATTTGATAGGTCTGTCAGAGTCCAGTCAGATACTTAAGATTTAAATCTGAATAAGCGTGTAGGATGCTTTGAGGGCGAGTCTCAAGACGCGGGTTCGATTCCCGCCATCTCCAAAATTTAAATGTTCATATTTGATAATTAGAAATTCTTTAAAGAAAATTAAAATTGGATTTTTGATAAAAAAAGATTCTTTTTGGTCATTTTGTAAGAAAGTATAACTTTAAATAAAAATTGTACTCTACTCAAAAATCAAATAAATTAGTTTCTTCTAAAGAATTTAGGTTTTCAAATAGCATAAAAAGTCTTTCTAAGCCTAAAGCAATGCCAGATGACGGTGGCAATCCAAATTCTAATGCTCTCAAAAATCTTTTTGGCATACGAAGATTAATTAAAGAATTATTTTTTTTACGAAAATCTATAACTTCTTTAAAATTATTTTGTTGCTCAACTGGATTTATTAATTCACCAAAAGCATTTGCTATTTCAATACCACAAATATAAAGTTCAAATCTTTCTGAATAAATAGGATTATCTTCACATCTTTTAGAAAGTTTTGCCATTTCAAAAGGATATTCATATACAATCGTAGGAAAATCGAAGCCAAGATTTGGCTCTATAAAATTTAGAAAAAATCTAAAAAATAAATCTTCTTTATTTAAAGAATTATCAATAATCTCATTATTCTTTTGATAAAAAAAATTCTTTATATCATTAATAAATTGTTGTTCATTATTAAAATAATTATCTAAGTCTATGTTATGTTCTAAAAATAAATCTTTTACTTTAACTTTTTTAAATTCAGTTATATAACATTTATGATCTTTATATTCGATGTAATCTCTTCTATATAAATTTTCTCCAATAAATTTTATGTATTTCTCACAGTCTCCCATTATAGAATAATAATCCTCGTAAGCTTTGTACCATTCTAACATAAAAAAATCTGGTCTATGTAGAGTCGAATTTTCACCTTTATTTCTAAATGTTTTTGCTATTTCAAAAATTTTTTCTAATCCACTGCTTAGTGCTTCTTTTAAAGAAAATTCTGGCGATGTAGGAAGGTAATATTTTTTTCTTCTATCATTAAAATTATAATAATTAGTTTCAAAAGGTTCTATATGAGACTCAATACCAGGTGATTCTACAAGGGTAGGGGAATGGATTTCTAGAAAATCTTCAGTTATAAAAAATCTTCTTGTATGTTCAAAAAATAATTGTCTGTTTTTTAAAATTTCTATTAATTTTTTATTGTTTTTATTTAATTTGAAATAAGGAGACCTTTGGTTTGTTGTTGGATTTTTTATAACTGAGTTTAAAATTTTTATTTCATCTATAAAAAAAAATTTATCTTTTTGCTGAAATTTTATTTGTATAATATCACCAATTTTTACAGCATTGTTTTGTGTTATCCTAAAATAAAATTTATTAATACCACTTTGGTCTGACAAATATATAGATGTGTTATCTATTGATTCTATTCTACCAGAAACAAAACCTTCTTTATATTCATGGATTCTTGCAATGTTTAGTCTTTTATTATGTTGCATATAATTTTACCTTTCAAGTGTAATTACAGCTGAAATAAAGAATTTTCGTCTTCTTCTTTTGATATTGGCTTTTCTTTTTTCTTTTTTTCTGGTTTTTTATTTATTTCCTCTTCGAATTCAATTTTTTCTTCTTTTATTTCTTCTTGAATATCTGGTAAATCAGTTGATTTTAATATTTCGAGTTTTTGTTCAACATCAGTAAGTTTTTTTTCACAAAATCTACTCAATCTTATACCTTCTTCAAAGAGTTTCAACGAATCGTCTAAGCTTAATCCGCCTTCTTCGAGTTTTTGCGTTATTTCTTCCAATCTTTTTAAAGAATCTTCAAAATTAAGTTTTTTTATCAATTTTAGTCCTTTATATTCAAAAATTTTACTCGTCAAAGCGAGTTCAAGTCATTTTATCAGAAACTATAAAATTTATAAGACAAATTTCACTTTTTTTATTCTATCCAGCTAATCCGTGTTATAATCTGTCCCAACAGTTGTTATAAGTTTCATAATCATAATCACTAAATAAAACAAATTTTATTTCTTTATAATTATTCACTTCATTTTTTAAGAAGTTAATTACAGTATTTATCGCAACAATACAAGCTTTTTCGATTGGATACCCATAAACACCTGTACTAATCGAAGGAAATGCTATTGTTTGTATATTATTTTGTACTCCAAGTAATAGGCTATTTCTGTAAGCATTTGAAAGAAAAGCCTCCTCATTTTTAGTTCCGCCATTCCAGATAGGACCAACAGTATGTATTACAAATTTTGCCGCTAAATTTCCACCACTCGTAATAACAGCCTCGCCTGTAGGAAGCCTTCCTATTTTTTCTACAATTTTTTTGCATTCGTCAAGGATAATATATCCGCCAGCACGATGAATCGCTCCATCAACTCCGCCTCCGCCCATTAAACTTGAATTTGCAGCATTTACAATAGCGTCAACTCGTTCTTTAGTTATATCATTTTTAATTATTTCTATAATAGTATCATTAATTTTTTTTTGCATAAATAAGCCACCAAATTATCGATTTTTTTACTGTAAAAAATATAACACGGATTAAATTATACCAAAATGTTTCAGCTTTGTCTGAAATTATAAAATCTAATTACTTTAATATCAAGTAATTATACGATTTTAATCTGTATAATCTCTTACAATATAATTAATTTATGTTTTAAAATATACCTAAAATTTTTGATTTTGTCAAAAAATATAACACAGATTAAAATGAAAGCACCTTTTTTAGAAAATTTACATCCAAATCCTTAGGGACAGAGTTTTTTATTATTTCCCAAATAATTACTGAAAAAATAAAGATTTATTTTCTTTTTCCCATTTGAGGCTTCTGTGAAAATCTGGGTCTATATTTTTTAGAATGTCGTAAAATTCTTTATTATGATATGAAGAAGTTCTTGGGTATAATTCATAATGTATAAAATGTGCTATCTCGTGATATAAAACAGAGTAAACAAAAAAATCAGGGACTTTAAGGTTATCCAAAAAAGGATGTATTCTAACTAAATTTTTAGTCCTCGAAAAACTACCAAATCTCATAGAACGTGTTCGATTTTTTGTATTTCTACCCCATGTTAGGACTAATCTACTAAAATCAACATTTTTATATGTTTTTTCTATGTTTTTTATTATATTATCAAAAAATAAAGATATATTTCTATGTTTAAAAGAATGGTTTAACCTTATTTGTCTTGTTGGCTGATGTTTTTGATAAAAATTGGCAAGCCTATCTTTCGTTTCTTTTAATTTCTTGTCTTTTTTATCAGAATTTTTTATGAAATAAATAATGTCATATATTACATTTAAGTCTGATTTTAAAAAAACTGGATTTATATTAATTAAAGTAGAAAACAGCCTTTTTTCGATAGAAATAATTGATTTTTTTAATTTTTTGATATTTATTACAGAGTTATAAGGAAGGAATTCTTTAATTTTAGTTACAAAGTCATCTTTTTCCAAAGATATTTAACCTATGCCCTTAAATATTTAAGGCTCTCTGTAATCAAACAGAAAGCCTTTCATATCGACAATATAAAAAATTGCCAACATATACCTTAAAAACTATAAAAAGTGTTTAAGTATATTATTGGGTCTTCATGGATTTGAACCAAGGACCCGCTGATTATGAGTCAGCTGCTCTAACCAACTGAGCTAAAGACCCCAACAAAGATGTAAGGTTTATATAATTATTTGTAATTTTTGTCAATACTTTTTTTTTGTTTTTTTTAAAGATTCTTTTTATAACACAGATTTATCAGATTGTCACAAATTACACAGATTAAAATCATGTAACTACTTGAATTAGATTTTATAATTTCTGACAAATCCGAAATATTAGGGTTTAACCATATCTAACAATTTTTTATCAGGTATAGATTCTTCTATAATAATATTAACTAACTCTCTTTCTGTTCCAAAGATAAAACATTCTAAAAGTTTTGCAACATAAGGACGAGCGTGCTGCATTGCCATTTCCAAACTAAAAGAATCTAAAGGGGACAAATAAACTCTTGATTTAATTATTAATGGATTATCGTTATTCACTTGTAAATATCTTTTTCCTTGAATATTCTCAAAAAAAATATCATAAGCTGCTTTTTCGAGTTTATTCATCTTAATATCGCCGTATAAATTTGGAATATTTGACATTTCTTTTTCATTCCACACATTAACAGCAACATCGAGTTTGGTATTTTTATCTTTAGCACCAACAAATCTATTGCAATTATTTTTAAAAACGCTATCAGAATATTTTGCAAAATTTTCATTCCCAGCCGAAGGTCCAGCATAAGAATAAATGTAAATTTCTGGTTTATTCTCAACATTCCACTTATCATTAAGCCATAGACCAAAAGTAGAAGACAAAAGCCCGCCAAGACTATGTCCCGTAACATAAATTTTCATCTTTTGACCAGCTGGGAGTTTTTTATTTTCATCTATAAGAAAATCAAATATTGATTGATCATTATGTTTTAATTTATTAACTGAAATATTCATAGAAAGATTTGCACCTTCAGAAATTGCTGGTATTTGATCAGATGGGTTGATAAAATCATCTCCTGATGGATTTTCTTTTGGTACTCTGTCCCACCTAATTAGATTTTTTACAGCAAAATCTTGATTGCACCAAGAGTCAACAGAAAAAAAATTAGTTCCTCTAAAAACAATAAAATAAGTAGGGTTTTTATCAGTACTTTTTACAATATAAGCAAGCCCTTCCTTAATAATAGAATCACCATTATAATAAGCAGGTCCCCAACAAACAGAAAAATCCTTGTTAAGATATTTGCTTATCAAACTACAAATCCTATCTGGCGTTAAATAAGCCATAAACGACAATAAAAGTGTATTTTTTTCTAATTTATCACACATAAAATCCTCCATCTTTCTATTAAATCGAATTTCGATTAAAAATAAATTCTTCATTTTTAATGATATAATATTGTAGAAAAAAATCCAAATAAAAATGAGAAATTTATATACTACAATATGATTATATCACAGAATTATTTATTTTGATTGATAATTTTTTTAAATTTTTAGAAAAAACATAATTTTCAGAACATTGTATTAATGTTGTATTTTTTCTATTTTGGGACAGTGCTTTGATTTCCATCTCTTACTGCTCTATAATGCGGTGACATTATTTCAATATTACTATTTTTAAATTCATCTTGAATATTTTGATGTAAATCTGAATATATTTTAGGTAAAATTTTATCTTCATTAGTAAAAGCATTAATTTGATAGGAGACATAAAAATCATCTAAACTGGTTTGTAATACAAATGGAATTGGCTCTTTTAATATACCAGTAGAATTCATCGCTGCACTAATTAAAAGTTCATGAACTTTTTTCCAAGGCACATCATAACCGATTGTTACTGTACTATAAATAGTTATATAACTCCCCTTAACCGATTTAGTATAATTTAATATATTATAAGATAACATACTACTGTTTGGGATTAATATGATTTCATTTTTTAAAGTTTTTAATTTTATTGTAAATACATTCTTTTCAAGAACATCACCTGTAATATCGCTAACTTTAATTCTATCTCCAATCTTAAACGATCTCATATAAGTAATTACTATTCCAGATATTATATTTCCAAGAACTGATGTAGAGCTTAATGAAAATACAATTCCAATGAAAATTGATATTCCTTGAAATGCAGGGGTATTAGAAGCTGGCAAATATGGAAATGCTAAAATAATAGCAAATGTATAAAATAGAATACTCAATATTAAATAAGTAGGTTTAACCCAATCAGGATAAAATCCATTAATTTTAATAGTTCCTTTTTCAATATGTCCTCCAATAAATCTTAAAAATTTTAAAGAAAAATGAGTGACAAATATAATGATAAAAATAATAATCAAATTTGGAATAAATGAAATAATCGAAAAAATTATTTTATTGAAAGGTATCCATATATACTTAAGAATTATATCTGAAATCCCCTTAGTTTGAGGCCATAAATAAAATACAATGGTTAATGTTATAAAAATTATAACAACATTTAATAATATATATAGTATTCTTAAGATAAATAATATTATATTAACTTGATTTTCTGCATTAATTAACTCGATTTTTTTTAGATAAAAACCTTTAAATATTTTATTTTCCTGTTTCTTAATAAAATCTAATAATTTAGTTCGTACAAAATATCTTAATAAGAAAAATAATATCAGAAATGATATTGATGTTACCAAAGTAAATATTATTCTAAATAACATAACAGCCTCCAGTTCAGGATACAGAAAACTACATTATAGTATAAATAAGAATTTGGATTAAGTCAATAAGTATAAAATTAACTAAAATATTAATAAACTTTCTCAATAATAACACAAAATTCATAAATAATTGGATAAAATTTCAATAACATGGATAATTTTCTATTTTATTCGTGTTATTTGTCTTCTTCGTTGTTTTAAGTAATCTTAGTTATCGCTAAAATTAGTTAATAGTTGGCATAATAAATTTTAGGCTGTATTATTGACTTTTTGACTGATATGAATTAAAATTTGTTATCAATATATTTTTCTATTAATCGATACTTTGGAGACATAATATGCAAATCAAAAAGATATTATTTATATTTTTGCTTTGTTTTATTCTTATACAGTGTAAAAAGAATGAAAATAGTGTAGATTCATCAAATTGTACGAAAACTATAGAAACTAACAATATTTTTAATCCAGAAACAAATATTCGACTTGGGGTAATTTTTTCAATGAGTGGATCTGAGGCTATTACAAATCAAGAGTCAGTCTATGGGGTGAAACTTGCAGTTGAAAGGATAAATGCAGAAGGTGGTATTCTTGGAAAAAAAATATATCTTAGCATATATGATAATAACAGTACTGCTATTGGTTCTAAATTAGCTTGTGAGCAAGCAGTAAAAGATGGCGTTATTGGAATAATAGGTTGTCAATATAGTTCGCATTCTTTAGGTGCGGCACCTATTGCTCAGGCTGCTGGTATTCCTATGATTTCAAATATTTCTACAAATGAAGATGTTACACTTGTTGGAGATTATATATTTAGAGTTTGTTTTATTGATTCATTTCAAGGGATAATAATTTCAAATTTTGCCTACAAAGAACTTAAAGCTAAAACAGCCTCTATTATGATAAATGCTGATGCTGATTATAGTAAAGAGATCGCAAAGTATTTTAAGGAAGATTTTACAAAACTGAGTGGAATTGTTATTGGAGAATATTATTTTCAAGCAGTTGATAAAGATTTTTCAAACCAGCTTAGCGAAATAAAGAAAAATAATCCTAATATTTTATTTGTTCCAGCATATCTAAAAGAAGCTGCTTTAATATGCAAACAGGCAAGAATAATGGGAATAACAGCTGCTATTATTGGTAGTGACGGTTGGAGTCATAAAATGTTAAAATATGCAGGTGAATACCTTGAAGGTTGTTATTACATAAATCACTGGACACAAACAGATGATAAAAAAAATATTGAGTTTGTTAAGGAATATTACAAATCTTATGGTGAGATTGAAATTCCAGCTATTGCAGCATTAGCCTATGATGCAGTTTTTTTGTTATCAGATGCTATAAAAAGAGCTGGTTCATTTGACAAAAAGTTTATTCGTGATTCTATTGCAAACACAAAAAATTTTCAGGGCATTACAGGTACTATATCATTTGATAAAAATAGAAACCCTGTAAAGACTGCTTTTATAGTAAAGTTTCAAAATGATAAAGTTGTTTTAGATAAAATAATAATTCCATAAAATATATAACACAGATTAAAATCATGTAATTAACTGATATAAAGTAATTAGGTTTTATAATCAAACGAGTTATTTTCCGAGTTTGATTATAGACTATAAATTATGACAAATTAAAACTTTTGGATATAAAATGAATAAGATATTTCTTATAATTATTTGTATTTTACTCATATTTTCTTGTAAGAATAAAAAAACTAATGTAAGTAATGAAAATAATCTATTTAGTACATCAATATCGAATAATATTAATGAAAATGAAGAGATAAAAATAGGTGCAATTTATGCTTTAACAGGAAAAGCAGCAAAGGATAGTAAAGATTCTATTAATGGAATATCTTTAGCAGTAAAAATCCTTAATGAAAAAGGTGGCATCCTTGGAAAAAAAATAAAAATACGATATTATGATAATCAAAGTACAGAAGCAGGCTCACAAATAGCTGCAAAAAAAGCGGTAAAAGATAATGTTCTTATGATAATCGGTTGTCAATACAGCAATCATACTCTTGCTGCAGCACCTGTTATACAAGAAGCTAGTATTCCTATGATTACAGATAGTTCTAGTAATGTTAATGTGACTTTAATTGGGGATTATATTTTTCGCACTTGTAGTATTGATTCGTATCAGGGAATGATGCTTGCTAAGTTTGCATATCAAAAATGTAATGCAAAAAGAGTTAGTATTCTAATTGAAAATTATAATGAGTATAGCAAAGGGCTTGCTGATATGTTTTTACAAACCTTCAGTAAGTATAAAGAGAACTCTGTGAAAGTATATTACTACAATAGTGGAGATACAGATTTTAAATCACAACTTCTTTCTATTAAAAATGAAAATCCAAATCTTATATTTATACCTGGTTATTTAAAAGAATCTGGGTTTATTGTAAAACAAGCGAAATTACTTGGAATACAAGCAATTATGTTAGGTGCTGATGGATGGGATGAAAATATATTCACTTATGGAGGCGAATATATAAATGGTAGTTATAGTTCCACTTTCTGGACTTCAGAATATCAAACAGATGAAAATATTAAATTTATTTCTTCCTTTAAAAAAGAATACGGTGACACTCTTATAACTGGAAGTACAGCCCTTGCTTATGATACTGTATTTCTTATATATGATGCCATTACACGAGCTGGAATATTTGATAGGAAGGTTATTAGAAATGTGCTTGCTGCAACTTCTGGATTTCGTGGAGTAACTGGTACTATTTCATTTGATGGAAAAAGAAATCCGTTAAAACCTCTTATTATACAAAAATATTCAAATAACCATACATATTTTTATTCTATACTTGAGAATGAGGAAAAATAATGATAAAATTGAAATTACAAATACAAATACTAATATTAGTAACTATGGGGATATTGTCGAGTATTTTTATTATGATATTCTACTTTTTACAACAACAGATACAAAAAAATGATATAGAAAAAACACAACTTCTTTTGATTACTTTAGTTGACAGTAAAAAAAATACTCTTATAGATGGAATATTTGATGAACGAATTGAATCATTACAACTAGAGAAACTTGAGATTGAGAAAATACGGGGCATCGAAAAATTTCATATATATAGAACAAATGGAACTTCGCTAATTGATACAAATGATACTTTTGTTTATTTTAATACAGTTAAAGATAAGAAAAAAACTAATTTTTTTTTCAACAAAGAAAAAAATAAAACTCTTATAGTATTTGTTGCAAAACTCATTGTAATTGATGAGATTATTGGATATGTACAGTTTGATTATTCTTTATATGATATTAAAAGAATTCAAAGATTACTCACTTTTTCTTTAATAATACTTATCGCAACAATTATTTTTTCTCTTGTACTGTTACTTAATGCCTTTCTTTCAAAATTTATTGTAAAACCAATAGAACTGCTTACAAAATACACAAAAATAATAGCAGAACAACCCGACAAAAATAATTTACAATTTCTTACCGAATTGGATAAATATACTTTCTTTTCAAAAAAAATAAAAAATGAAATAGGCACTCTTCAACAAACATTTATCAAAATGATAGAAAAAATAGAAAATTATGCAGATAGTTTAAAGAAAACCATTGGCGAACGAAACAATCTTTTATCTGAATTAGAACTAAAAAATGAAAAAATAGAAAAATATAATGAACATCTTGAAGATATGGTTACCCAAAGAACGAATGAATTAAATAATAAAAACCAAGAACTTATAGAAGATTTAATGATAGCTCAAAAAGTACAGCTTAAATTAATTCCAAATGCTGAAAGTTTCCCACAAATTAATAATTTAAATTTTGGAGCTCATTATATCGCTTTTCAACGGATTGGTGGAGATTTATATGATGTTATCCAGATAGATGAAAACATTTATGGATTTATTATTGCTGATGTAACAGGACATGGAGTTCCTGCTGCATTGATCTCCACAATGCTTAAAGTATCGTTTTATACAAAAGCCAAAACATATAAAAACACTGCATTAATTTGCAAAGAAATTAATAATGAAATTTATTCTTTAATAGGAACACTTGAATATGACTTAACCGCTTTTGTTGGAATTATTGATTTAAATAAAAACGAAATTCAATTCACAAATGCGGCTCATCATCCTGCATATATTTATTATAAAGATAAAAAAGACATTGATAGATTAGATACACATGATACTTACATAGGTATTGTTGAAGGGATAGAATTTAGTTATTTGACAAAAAAAATAAAAAATGGTGATAAAATAATTGTATTTACAGATGGATTAATAGAAGCTGTAAACGAAAATGACGAACCTTTTGATGATTTTAGGCTTAAAGAACATATTTTAAAATATGGTGATATAAATGCCAAAGAATTTGTTAATCAAATTATTAATGAATTAACTATTTTTTGTGGAAAAGAAAAATTTAATGACGATGTTGCCATTTTATGTATTGATTATATAACACAGAGTAATTAGATTGCCAGTTATTAACACAAATCGTTAAAATTATTTTTATTTTTAATAAATTTATAATAAAAAATAAAATCTTCCTTTTCTTTTTTATTATAATGAAAATTGTTTAGATTGTTATTATATATCTGAAATATTTTTTTATAACTTGTTTGTCTAAAAAAATTTAGAAAAAAGTTTGTCATTGAATTTAGGACAAACTTTAAATATTTCAGTATAGAATACACATCAATCTCCTTCTGCTAATATTTCAATCTTTCCATCTGATTTCAATTTTATTAATGGAGTTATTCCTACATTTTGCCATGTTATATTTTTGTTAATCTTAATTATTACTTTTCTTGAATTTCTAAGAAAGAAAGTAGCAAGAACCCTAATTCCAGCAGAATTTAAAAATTTTAATAAAATCAAATCCAATATGATTTCGTCTTCTTTTATATTATTATCTAATTGCAATAAAAAATTAGATATTTCTTCATAGCTACATTCTTCAATTTTTCCAATAAAAATAATTCTATTTTTATCTAATGTGATTTTATAATTATTCCTAATTAATTCCATAATATTTCCTTATTTAATCCTATAATAATAAGCGTATAGATTGTTATTATATATAAAAAACTTCAGTATATAATATATCATTAATAAAATCATAATTTTTTTAATTAATATTATCGATTAATGATAGGAAATTTTATAAACCGTGTCAATAATAAAACAATGATAAGTAAAAAAAAATAATTATTTTTTTGTATCCCCAAATGTTTTAATTTTGTTAGAAATTACAAGAACTAATTATTTTAATCAAGTAATTATGCAATTTTAATCTCTGGCTTGCACTTACTTGACAGGTGAATCTATGACAATCTGATTAATTTGTGTTATAAATACAATAGTTTTGTCGAATATATTTAATTTTTTTGGAATTATATATTGATTTTTTTATTATTATAGTATATAAAATTATATATTTTTATGTATTTAATGGAGAAACTTATGTATAAAATAGCAGTTATAGGTGGTGATGGTACAGGTCCAGAAGTTGTAAATGAAGGAAAAAAAGTCCTTGAGGCTTCTTGTAAAAAAAATGGCGTTAAAATAGAGTTTACTAATTTTGATTTTGGTGGTGAAAGATATTTAAAAACTGGCGAAACTATAACAGAGTCAGCAATTGAAGACTTAAAAAACTTTGATGCAATATATCTTGGTGCAATAGGACATCCAGATGTAAAACCTGGTATTTTAGAACAAGGGATTTTACTTAAATTAAGATTTACATTAGACCAATATATAAATTTAAGACCTGTTAAACTATTTGAGAATGTAGAATGTCCAATAGTTGATAAAAAACCAGAGGATGTTGATTTTGTTGTAATTAGAGAAAACACTGGTGGTATCTATACAGGACACGGCGGAGTTACAAAAAAAGGCACACAAGACGAAATTGCATCTCAGCTAATGATTTATGATAGAAAAACAGTTGATAGATGTTTAAAATACGCTTTTGAATTAAAACAAAAGAGAAACAAACTAAGTCAAAAATATGCAGAAAAACCAATTCATTTAGTTCATAAAAGAAATGTTTTAACTCATTGTGGTGATTTGTGGTTTAGAGCTTACGAAGAAATGGGTAATGCTCAATATAAAGATATGAAAAGAGATTACCAACATGTTGACGCTGCGACTATGTGGTTTGTAAAAAATCCAGAATGGTTTGATGTTATTGTTACAGAAAATCTTTTTGGTGATATTATTACTGATCTAGGGGCTATGATTCAAGGTGGAATGGGTGTTTCTGCTGGTGGAAATATAAATCCAAATGGTTTAAGTATGTTTGAACCAATTGGTGGTTCTGCTCCAAAATATAAAGGTCAAAATATAATTAATCCTATTGCGGCAATTTTGGCTGGTAGCATGATGATGGAAGTACTCGGAGAAACAAAAATTGCTGAAGAAATCGAAAAATCAGTAAGAGATGTTGTAAAACAAATGAAATCAATGAGTGCTGGTAAAATGGGTATGTCAACAACAGATGTTGGTGATAAAGTTGCTAAACTATGTTCATAATTTTTAAGTGAGGCTCTATGGCTGGGGTTGAAAAATATACTTTAAGAGAACTTGAAAAACTTATAAAAGAAGGTGCTAAATTTAGATTATTTAAGCCTTTTATGCATAATGGTCAAATTCTTTTTAATATTGAAAAAATGTTAAATGAAAAAGATATTTTAAGAATGGAAGGTAAAGTATTTGGACCTATTGAGGTCGTTCCAGCCGTGGAACATAATGTAGATGATAAAATAAGAACGGCAATTATTGAAAATTCTATTAAAATATTAAAAACTTCTACTTTATTTAACTTGAATGAGACACATCATCTTGATTTTACGAAAAGGAAAGAATGTGAAAAACTTCTTGAAGGAATAATAAATGGAAATTCGCATCTTGCTCAGAAATTACTTGAAATTTATCAATATTCAAAAAAATTGTTTATTCATAGTATAAATGTTGGTATTATAGCTACTGTAATAGACTTAGGGATACAAGAAAAAAGGAAAATCCATAATGCGTTAAGAAGTGAAGAACTATTAACTGGGGCTTTACTGCACGATGTAGGATTTTTAAAACTACCTAAAACTATGGCAGAAAAGAAAAGAATAGAATACGATAATAAAGAAAAAGAACTGTATAAACAATATCCAGTAGAAAGTAAAAAAATTGTAGAAGATTTGGGAACTAATATAAGAAGTAAAACAATTGAAATTATTGCTCAACATCAGGAAAGACTTGCTGGTACAGGTTTTCCTGAAGGATTAAAAGGTAATAAAATTGAAGAACTTGCTTTAGTTGTTGGATTGGCTGATGACTTTGACTTAATTATGGCAAAGGAACTTTCAAGTCAACAAAAACCTGCTTCTGAAGTAATGAGTAAGATGTCGAGGGCTGCAAATATTTTTGGTAATGAGATAGTGGATTCGTTTTATACATGGTTTAGGTATCTTAAATAAAACCACTTGATAAAAATATCCCCAAACTGAATTGAAAATTTATTTACTAAGATATATATTTTTGTTATTAAATAAAAATAAATAATTTATAGTAATCTAGTTTGGGTATATACTGATAGGAAGTTTTTCCAAAGCAGTAAAAAAATATTAAATTAGGAAAATGGAATAAAATATGCCTTATGATGATTTTAGTAAAATAGATGAAGATTATTTTGATACTATTTTAGAAGAAGACTTTAAATTTGAAGGTACTATAAAATATGCTGATTCTTTAATAATAAAAGGTTATGTTAAAGGTAAAATAGAGTCAAATAAAATTTTAGTAATTGGACCTAATGCGTTAATTGAAGCCGATGTTCTTGCTAAAACTTTGCAATGTTTTGGAAAAATAAACGGCAATGTGATTGTTGAAGAAGAAGCTTATTTTCATTCACCTTCTACTTTAAATGGGGATATAACTACTCCTATTTTAACCTTTGAAAAAGGATGTATTTTAAATGGTAGAGTTCGGATGAATTCTAAAGAATCTACAAAAAATGAGGTCAAAGAATAAAATGAGAAATTTTTTTATATTTATTTTTTTATGTGTATTTGTAATCGTCAATGCACAGGATAATACGACTGATACAACTCCTGTAAAAAAAACTATGAATGGATGGGATTTCTTCTCCGCTGGTAGATACCAAGACTCTTTAAAAGTATTAGATGATGAGAAAAAAAACTTTCCAGATAGAATAAATATATATGTAATTATGGCATGGGATTACAGAGAACTTAAAAATTTTACTGCAATGGAATCAGTTTCTTTAGAAGGTTTAAAAATTCAACCAACAGATGCAAGGATTTTAAAGAATTTAGCTGAAGCTTATCATTTTCAAAAAAAATATTCGGATGCTGTTGTTGCTTTTGAAAAGTATATTAAATATAAATTTAGTTGGAATGATCCATATTTACCATTTGCTTATTACTATATTGGTGTTTGTTACTATTATTTAAGAAATTATAGAAAAGCTGATATAGCATTAGCTACTTCAAATCATTATTCTCCAAAAAATTATAATACTATAATTTTATTTGCCGAGGTTAAAGAAATATTAGGTGAATTTAAAGCAGCTTTTAATCTGTTTACACAAGCAAATCAAATACAACCTAATACACAGAGAGCATTGGATGGTATAGGTAGAACTAAGGATAAATAGTAATTAATGAATGACAATTTTTTTATTTCTACTTTTGGCTGTAAACTAAATATTTATGAATCAGAATCCATTTCTTATATTCTCAAAGAGAATGGTTTTATCCATACAGATAAACCAGAGGCTTCTGATATAATAATAATAAATAGTTGTACAGTTACAACAAAAGCAGACGCTAAATGTAGAAATTCTATAAGAAAATTAAAAAAAGAAAATCCAAATGCAATAACTATTCTTTGTGGTTGCCTTGTTAATACTGATATTAATGAACTTGTTAAAATGGAAGAAGTTGATATTTTTATCGAAAATAAAGATAAAGATAAAATTTTAGATGCTATAAATCTATTCAAAAAAACAAATATAAAGCCATTAATTTATAAAGCTCAAAATGATGGAAGTTTTAATTTTAAAACATATAATATGGCTAATCATTCAAGGGCATTCATAAAAATTCAAGATGGATGTGATAATTATTGTTCTTATTGTAAAATACCTTATGCAAGAGGAAAAAGTAGAAGTAGAGATTTGGATAGTATTCTTTTTGAAATTGAAAATATTATCACTAATAATTTTAATGAAATAGTTTTAACAGGCATAAATATTGGTAGCTTTATGTATAACAATATAGATTTTGCTAAATTACTTGATATTTTGACCCAAAAATTTACTGATACAAGATTTAGGATTAGCTCAATAGAACCAGATTTTATTACTGATCAATTTATCAATGTGTTTTCAAAAAAAAATATCTGTTCTCATATTCATATACCACTTCAAAGCGGAAGTGATAAAATATTGAAGCTTATGAATAGGAAATATAATTTAGAACAATTTTATGATAAAATTGAAAAACTAAAGAAAATAAAAGATAATCCATTTTTATCATCTGATTTGATATTAGGTTTCCCAAGTGAATCTAATGCGAACTTTGAAGAGACTATAGATTTTATCAATAAAGTTAATTTTTCGTTTATTCATTTGTTTGGGTATTCTCCACGAAAAGGAACAAAAGCCTATGATATGCCAGAAAAAGTCCCAGAACGAATTAGAGACGAAAGAATAACTCAATTAAAAACGATTGTTGAAAATCTAAATTTAAATTATAGAAAACAATTTGTAAATAAAACTTTAGAAACCATAATAGAAAAAAAACACCACAACTATTACACAGGCAAAACTGATAATTACATTGATCTAAAAATATTCTCACAAGAAAATTTAATTTCAAAGAAAAAATACAATGTTTTATTTAAAAATATCGAAGGAAATACGAATATTGGTATAACACAAATTTAGCCTATGATATGTTGTTCTATCCAACGCAACTTCCCCCCTAAAATTTATAACAAAACAATATTTATTTTGTTTATATAAAAAGAGTTATAGAATTTAATTGTTAAAATGTATCGTAACTACAAATATGGGTTTAGTTTAATTTCAAGATTTTTTAAAATATTTTCTTGGTCTTTTGATAATTGTTGAGGGATTGTTTTTATACTTTGTAAAATATGAAACACTTAGGCATAATTGAGGATGATTTTTTATAAATTACTGATTAAAAAATCATCCTCAATTATTAAATTCTATCAAAAAAATTACTAAATTGGCTTATTATATATTCTATTTGGATAAATTTGAGTCCATGCCATAAGCCTATCCAAAAACTATTATTCATCACAAAATCGGTATTTGGCAATTCTTTAAAATTGTCTTCATTTAATTGAGAAGATAGTAAAATATTAGAATTTTTAATTTTTAATTTTACATCGTTATTTATAAATAATGGATGCCTCAAAATATTGCCAGCAAAAATAGGGCGTGTACCAATCCCTGATTTTTCAAGATAATTAACTAAATCATTTTTGGTGAAAAAATCATTAGGAATAACCGTAATCGGAAAGCCAAACCATGATGGATTACTTTGTTCTTCTTTATGTGGAAGGGTTAAATATTTGTGAAAATTCTTTAAACTTTCGTAAATTAGGTTAAAATTTAATTTTCTTTTTTTTGTGTTAAAATTTATTCTTTTTAACTGAGAATATCCTAAAGCTGCCTGCCAGTCAGTCATTTTAAAATTATATCCAAAATCACTATAAATATATTTATGATCAAAACCTTTAGGTAAACTTCCATATTGTAACGAAAATCTTTTGCCACAAGAATTATCAACTGCTGGTTTACAAGTACAATCTCTTCCCCAATCTCTTAAAGAATGTAAAATTTTATTTACAATTGGATTATTAGTTAAAACTGCCCCACCTTCGCCACTCGTTATGTGATGTGCTGGATAAAAACTCAAAGTAGAAATATCGCCAAAACTACCAGTTAATTTACCATCATACATAGACCCCAATGAATCGCAATTATCCTCTATAAGCCAAAGATTGTATTTTTTGCAGATTTGTTTAATTTTATTTAAATTAAATGGATTACCAAGTGTATGGGCAATAAAAATAGCTTTTGTTTTAGAATTTATAAAATTTTCAATTTGTTCGACTTCAATATTGTATGTTTCTTTGTTTATATCGATAAATACAGGTATTAAATTATTTTGAATAATTGGTGCAACAGTGGTTGGAAAGCAAGTTGCAACTGTGAGAACTTCGTCAAAATCATTTAATTTTTTATCACCAAGTAAGTTTGATTTTAAGGCTGTGATTGCCAATAAGTTAGCAGAAGACCCAGAATTAACTGCCAAAGCAAAATTTAAATTAAAATATTTACAAAGATTTTGCTCAAATTTAATATTAAATTTACCACCTGTTAAATTCATATTTAGGCTTGCTTCAATCATTGTATTTAAGTCTTTTTGAGTAATCACTTTACCCGATGGTGGAATGTATTTATTTTGTGAATCTTTTTTAACAAGATTAAAATAAGTTTTTGAGTTATATTTTATACTAAATTTTATAATCTTTTTTAAACTCTGGTATTTTAAAGAGCCAATTTCTTTTAATTTAGAATCTTTTTTTATTTCTAAAATTTCTTCAAAACAAACAAAATATTTATTTTTTAATTTATTTTCAATAAAATCAGTTTGTTTTAACATTAATCTATTTTTGTTTTTATTTTTTGATAATTTTAAAAATCTTGCCTTTTTGCCATAAGTTTCTATGATTAAGATTGGATTTTTTTTTAAATATATTTTTCCTACTTCCATTTGGAATCCTTGGAATAATTTTATCTATTTTGATTATTGCTATCTTTTTTTGAGAATAAAATTTGTTATAATTATAATTTCTAATTTTCTATAATTTTTTTTATAAATTTAAATTTTGATGCTTTTTTTATATATTCTTTTAGTTGAATTTCTGTAAAATTATAAATATCATTCTTATTTTCATAAAATTTTTTATACCAATTAATAGTTTGCTGTAAACCTTCTTTATAAGAATACATCGGTTTCCATTTTAATCTTTTGAAAGCTTTTTTACTATCAATTTTTAGTGTTTGTGTTTCATAAACTTCACTTTTTACTGTGGAATATTCTCCTTCACCCCAAAAACTAATAATATTTTTAACAATTTGTTTTACTTTTATTGATTTATTATCATAAGAACCAAAATTCCAACATTTTGCAAACTCTTTATTTTTGTTTAACAAAAGATAACCAAGCCATATATATCCAAAAAGAGAATCTAACACAAATAAATAAGGTCTTTTTGAGTCTGGATGTCTAATTGGTATCGTTTTTTTTTCTACCAAACACTTTATGCAGTCAGGGATAAGTCTATTACTCGCCCAATCTCCTCCACCAAAAACATTAACTGATCTTGCTGTGGCGAGTAATGTATTATGAGATTTTTGATAATCATTAATATTAAAAAAAGAATGCCTATAACTATCAACAATAATTTCTACTGCACTTTTGCTGGCACTATAAGGCTCTAATCCACCAAGACAGTCGTTTTCCTTATATTTGTGATTTTGTTTTTTTATTTTGTAACACTTGTCACTCGTAATAACAACTAAACTTTTAACACAATTTGCCTCTTTTATTGCCTCCAAAAGATTTATAGTGCCATTGATATTTGTTTCAAAAGTATAACTTGGATTTTTATAACTTTCAATAACAAGAGATTGAGAAGCAAGATGAAAAATGACTTCTGGTTTATGAGTATTTATTATATTTTGAATATTCTGTTTTTCTCTAATATCACCATAAATAACTTCAATCCGTTTTTGTAAATCAAGTATCTCAAATAATGATGGATTGGTAGAAGGTTTTAACCCAAACCCAACAATCTCTGCACCAAGTTTTTGTAAAATAAAAGCAAGATAACTGCCTTTAAAACCAGTAACACCAGTAATTAAAATTTTTTTATCTTTGTAGTTTGTGTTAAAAAACATTTTATAGTTTTTATTAATTTAATATGAATCCATCAGGATTATTATTTCCTGAACTCTTGCTGTTTACTTTAAATAATACTTCAAATGTTCGTGAATTATCTGATCGTTGTAAAATATTGGATTTCGCACCATCAAAATTAAAACCCCTAGCGACAATATAGAAATAAACCTTATAAATTAAATAATCACCATCTGTTGATTCTTCCTTAACTCCAAGATAATCATAATAATCTTTGTCATAAAAACCTAAAAAATTATTCTCTGGCTTTCCAAATTCAAATGCAGAATTTTCTATTTGTATAGTTTTACCATTATAATCAGTATATTGTGGATATATTTCTCCCAAAAAAACATATTCATCTTTTATATAAGGATTATTTTGTGTTACATCAGAAGTTTGTGGTCTAGAAATGTCATCCTTTCTAGCAAAATTGAATCTTACATTATTAGCGTTACCTTCTTTTAAAATTTCATCTATCATCTTATTCGTTAATGGAAAAGTTACTATCGATTGGTAAAAAGTATTAATATAGTTATAAAATAAATCTGTACTATCACGATAAGGATATTTATCTTTACTTTTATCAGCAGTTAAATCAGCAGCATCAACTTTAGGAAATGGAAGTAACTTTTTATTTATTGAAGTATCTGGCTTTCTTACATTTGCAATTTTATGTTGATTATTATTAGAAAAATAGTAATAAACATCGTATCCAACAAAAATATAATCACTTCCAGATATATTTTTCTCTTGATTGTAACCATAAAATTTTACAGAAATATCTTGACTTCCATTATCATCAACATATATACCATCAGGTGCTTGATAATATTGTGAATTTTCAATACCACAGGCAAAAAATAATAATGATAACAAAGTAATAAAAAAAATTAAATTTTTCATATTTTATTCTCCAAGAATTCTAATTCAAATTTTTCACATATCAATTCATAAATTTTAATAGGTTTATTTTTTCCCTTAACCCTAATAAAATCTAATTCTCTAAAAACAAATTTATCTTTTACTTGCTGATATGTATATTCACTAACAATAATATTAGTACCATAATATTTATTTGTACTTTCAAGTCTTGAGCCAAGATTTACATTATCACCCATTATTGTATAATTCATTCTTCCAGGAGAACCCATATTAGCAGCAGTCATAACTCCCGAATTAATACCAATACCAATATTAATTCTTTTAATTTCTGATAATTCTTTGTTAAGTTCTTCAAGTTTAGCCATTTGTTGTAAGGCTGCTCTGCAAGTAAGCTCCGCATGATTTTTTATTGTCTTTGGTGCTCCCCAAAAACACATAATTCCATCTCCCATATATTTATCAAGTGTCCCATTATTATTTATAATAATATCAGTCATAGAAGTCAAGTATTTATTCAAAAAATTTACAAGTTCTTGTGATGTCAACATTTCACCAAGTCCAGTAAAACCTCTTATATCAGAAAATAAAACCGTTATGTCCATATCAACGCCGCCAAGTTCTGGCGGATTTTTTAGTAATTCTTCAACAACTGATGGATGTACATATTTTGAGAATATATTTTTAATTTGTTTTTTCTGTCTTTCTTCTGTAAAAATTCTATAAACAACTGTACTTGTAACAGAAAATATAGCAATTATTAAAACCTTTACAGTTTCTAATACAATGTTGAAATTTATAAACAAAACACAAACTAAAATAAAATATAAAACTACAAAAGAAATAGCAAAAAAGTAAGATTTTATTATATCTTTATAAGAACAAATTAAAGTAAGTATAAAAGAAACCAAAAGTAGTATAAAAAAATAAAAAAAATTTGGCAAATATTTAATATAATTATTCATAATTGCTGTATTTATTGTATTTGCAATAACTTCTATCCCAAACATCGTTTTAAAAGGAGTCTGATATAAATCATCTGCCATTCCGTTAGAAAAAGCCCCAACTAAACATATTTTGTTTTTTATTAGAATATTTTTACCAGAAATAAAATCAGCATAACTATAAGCATCAAAAGTAGTTGGTGCATTTCTTTGAGTTGTAGAAGCCCCTCCTAAAAAATTTATCTCAATAAAACCAGCATCATCAATTGGTATTGAAAGATAATCTTTATTACCCAAAAATTTTGGTTTTTCTAAAACATCTTTATCAGAATTATAAACTTGTGGATTGTAAAGCCTAACTTCTTTTCCAAAAATAATTTCAATATTATTTTTATCAGTATGAAAATATCTCGAAATCAAAACCAAAGGTGCTGACTGTAAAAATTTTTGATTTACATTTTTAAGAGTATCAAAATAAATATCTGTCTTATAATAGATAAAATCGTAAAGACTTAATTTTTCAATTTTGTTATTTACAGTCTTTTCTGATACTCTTTCAAGTTTAATACAGTTTTTATAGAGATTTTTAAAAAAATAAGATTCTTTTTTATATTTTTCTTCTATTTTAGAATAATTATCTAATTCGTTTGATAAATCTTCTAAAAACTCGTCAATATCTTTTAAATTTTCTTTTTGATTAAAAATAGAATAAATTTGTTTTTTTAAATCCTCTGGAAGAATACTATTCTTTAGATGATTATTTATTTGTAAAATAATTTTTTGATTTTCTTTTTCATAATTACTTCTAAATTTTTCTAATTCGAGTATAAAATCGTTTGAAATTTTGTCCATTCTTGATTTAATTGTATCAATATCATTACGTGTGAATGTTTTTCTCTTTATAAAATCGATTTTATCCTGATCAAATATTTTTGTTTCATTTTCTACTAATTTATATGTATTATTAGAATATTTTTGAATCTTATAATTTATCAACAATAAATTATCAGCGTAATCTCCTTCTTTTAAATCCAAAAAATTTAAATATTTTTTATCAACATATTTAATAATTAAAGGAAATTTTCTTACTATTTTGTCATTATCTTCAACTGTATTTGCCACTCCAATATCATTTATACTATCCAAATAAGGAATTAATGGAATAGTAAAACTATCAAATGTTAAGGCTTTATTGCTAACCCCAAAAATATTTTTTAATTCACCAAATTTTTTTATTTGAAACTCAATCCTTTGTTTAAAATCATTTTCTTCATCCATATTATCAGATTTATTTTTACCAATACAATCAAACACAATTTTTTGGTTCTTTTTGAGAGATTCTATAAATAAAAAATCATCCTCTGGACTTGCAATGTCTGGTTCAACAAAAAACACATCAAAAAAAAGCGTATTTTCTCTATATTTAGAATTTGTAAAATAATCTACAATTTTTGAGTGAATATTCCTTTTAAATGGCCACTTTCCTATCATATTTAGACTTTTTTCGTCTATACCAATTATAATTATATCATTTGATACATTTTTTGAGAGATTTCTTTGAGTATAATTAAAAAAATAAGAAGTTTTTTTAAACTCTGCTTTCATACGCATAAGTAAATCTAATGTTTTTTTCTCAAGAGAAGTCAAAAAATTATATTCTATATTTTTTTCTTTTATAGAAAAATTAATAAAAAAATTTAACATAAAATTAATAAAAATCACATAAAACAAAAAAACACCAAGAGAAATTATTATAATATTGAATTTTTTTAGTATATTTTTAATACTTTGCATTCTATCACCTAAAAACTAATATACATTCTATTTGAAAAAAATTCAAGAAGTTTTTAGTATATAAAATACAAATCATAATAGTATAAAAAATTTCATTTTAATTTGTAATTATCTTTTTAATTAAGAATATTTTTGAATTTTATTAATTTCTCCAAATACTTTTAAGTTTTATATTGACTTTTGTTGAAAAGTAAAATATAATCCCATAAATTTATCTACTTAGTAGGAATAAGGTTTATTCCGAAATATTTTTTTATCAATACATAAACAATAACAGAGGTAAGGTTTTACCTAAAAACTTTTAAAATTACGAATATCAATACTTAGGAGAAATGAATGGATAAAGAAAAATTAGTATATCTTGATGGAGAATATTTACCTCAATCACAGGCAAAACTGTCTGTATATGACCATGGATTTTTATATGGCGATGGGGTTTTTGAAGGTATTCGTGCATATAATGGAAGGGTTTTAAAATTAAAAGAACATATAGATAGATTGTATGCTTCTGCAAAAGCTATTTATCTTACAATACCTGTTTCTAAAGAAGAAATGTTTGAAATTGTATTGTCTTCTTTTAGGAAAAACAATATAACAGATGGATATTGTAGATTAGTTGTTTCAAGAGGCGTTGGGGATCTTGGTTTAGACCCTAAAAAAAGTAAAAATCCAAGCATTATTTGTATAGCAAATAATATACAGTTATATCCAAAAGAAATGTATAATGTAGGTATTCCTATTGTAACTGCTTCACAAAGAAGAAATAAGGCAAATGCTATTGATCCACAAATAAAATCTCTAAACTACTTAAATAATATTTTAGCAAAAATTGAAGCGGGAAGGTGTGGAGTACAAGAAGCTGTAATGTTAAACGAAGATGGAATAGTAGCTGAATGTACAGGAGATAATATTTTTATAGTTAAAGACAATATAATTTATACACCGCCTATAAGCGTAGGTATATTAGAAGGTATCACAAGAAATATTTTTATAGATTTAGCGAAAAAGAATGGCATAGAAACTTATGAGAAAGAATTTACTTTGTTTAATTTATATAATGCAGACGAATGTTTCTTAACTGGTACAGGTGCAGAGGCTATGCCTGTTATAAAAGTAGATGAAAGAATTATAGGTACAGGTGAAGTTGGGGCTATTACAAAAAAATTGCTCGAACTTTTTCATAATCTTGTTAGAAATGAAGGTGAAGTTATTTTTAAATAGGAGATAATATGAAAAACTTTTTTTTCTCTTTTATTATTTTTTTTGTTTTTGCTTGTTCTAATGATTCTCAGTTAATAAATCAAACTAAGCAAAAGATTAAAAATATTGAAGATAATATTAAAAATTATGAAGTTATAATTCATACAGTTGTAATTTCGGAAAATCAGAATGGTGACATTTTTGGATATTATAATGGAAATAATATAGTTAAAGTTCAATTTAGTACTTATTCTGAAACTGAGGGTTTAGAAGAAGACTTTTATTTAGAAAATTCAAATATTATTTTCTATAAAGAAACAAAAATTAATGCAAATCCTTCTACTGGTGAATTAAATCAAAGAAATGGAACTTCTTATTATTTTGATAAAGATCAAAAATTGAGTATAGTTACAGATAATTCAAATAAAATGATTACTTATACAGAATCGGATTTATCAGAAAAAGGTTCTGAGATTATTTTATCATTAGAAACTTATATGAGTCTTGTTACAAAAGAGAGTATTGAAGAAGAGGGATATGAAGAAAATTCGAGCACTTATCATAATACAGCATATAATTTTATGATCAATGATTTACCTGAGAATATTATAATATCTTTTGATGAAAGTGAAGCAAATCAAGATTTAAGTAAAGGCGTATCGATTGATATTTTAGAAAAAGAACATACAAATCCAATAGGACAAATACAAGTTTTTTCTTATAAAGAAAATGCTTTTGATATGTCTAAGGCAAATGATAAGATAGATAGATTTAAAGTGCTTAGAGAAGAATTTGCAAAAGATGATATTACTAAAGTTAGATTTATATTACAAGATCAAGAACATAATTTTACTTATATAATTAATATATCAAAAGATTATGAAAATATTATAAAAGATAATTTTGTAGTTCCTGCTGGTTAACCTAGAAAAGCGAGAGCAGATTGTCGCAGGATTATACAGATTAAAGTCTAATTACTTGATTGTAAAGTAATTAGATTTTATAATAAAACAGATTATTTTCTGAGTTTTTTATAACATTATATATGGCAATACTGAAATATTTTAGTATAAAAATAAATATTTTGACAAAATAAAAATAATTGAGTATAATAAGTTTAATTTATGAAAAAAATAGCTTTTTTGGGTCCTAATGCAACATTTACACACGAAGCTTCATTAAAATACTTCGGCGAAAACAACGAATTCATTCCGATTAATAGGATTAGTGAAATTTATAACAAAATTATGAGTGATGAAGTTGATTTTGGAGTAGTTCCTTCAGAAAATTCTATTGGAGGCAGCATTAGTGATACTCTTGATTTATTTATAAAAACACATTTAAAAGTCTATGATGAAGTTATATTACAGATTAAACAAAATTTACTTTCTAAATTAACAGATAAATCACAGATAAAAAAAATATTTTCTCATCCACAATCTCTAATGCAATGTTCTGGTTATATTTCAGCTAATTTTAAAGGTGTTGAATGTATAGAGACATCATCAAATGCGAAAGCAAGCATTCTGGCAAAAGATGAACCTGATTCAGCTGCAATTGGTCCTAAACTTTGTGCAAAAGAATATGATTTGAATATTATCGAAGAAGGAATAAATGACTCTAAAAAGAATGAAACAAAATTTTATATTATTTCAAAAACTTATGGCAATAAAAAAAATAAATCTTTAATAATATTTTCTGTGCCAAATAAATCAGGAAGCCTTTTTAATATATTAAAAGTATTTAAAAAATATAAAATTAATATGACTAAAATTGAATCTCGCCCATCAAAAACAAAAAACTGGGAATATGTTTTTATTGTTGAATATGAAAATTCTAAAGAACAAAAAAACAACGAGGTTTTTATTAAAAAATTAAAAGGTGAATGTGATTATTTTGATTATCTTGGTCATTATTAGTTTAAGATAAATTTATTTTAAAATATTTATCTATTTTAAATTTACAAGAAATATATTATATTTATAATATGAAAAACAAATACTTTTTATTATTTCCTATTTTTTTATTATTCACAAACTGTATATTAACATTCGATACGTATGTAAAAGAATCAACAGGAATAAAAGAATTTTCTATTGATATGCCGATTTTTGTAGATTTTAATCATAAATTACAAACATATTTAGTTTACAAAATTATTAAGTATAACGATAAGAGGATTCCACAATTGCAATTTACTTATAAGAGTAATGATGCTAAAATATTTGTTGATGTAAATAATCTTGATATAAAAAGCCAAGCAACAGAAGAAGATCGAACCCAACAAAAAATTCAAGAAGAGAAAGACGAGTATCAAAGAAAATTAGAAGAATATGAAAAAGAAAAAAAATGGGCAGAAGAACATAATTTTTCTATACCAATAAAACCTGAAGAACCGTCATATACAACAAAGTACACTGTTATAAAATTAAAATTTGATTATAGTTATAATATAAAAATAACAAAAGATACTAATATAATTTTTGAGAATGCTTGCAAAAATATTTATACTGAAGAATTTGTTAAAGACAATTATAAGACTTCAAAATATAATATGGTAGAAACGGGTAATGTTGGAAGTGATATAATTAGTAATATTTTTGGTAGTATTATACAAGGTTTGATTGATAGCGGAATAAATGCAATATCAAATGCTATAAATCAAAAAGATGCTGCGTCTCTACTAAAACTTTCAAGCGATAAATTGTTGGATAAGATAACAAGAGAAGTTTATGCTGAAATAAGTAGTAGATTTCTATATTATGGTAAGGGGAATTTATATCTTCTTTCTATAAATAAGAGAATAGATGATGAAATATCTAGTAAAATAAATAAATTTTCAGAAAGACAAAAAATAATTGAATATTTGGAAATGTTTTCAAAAAATACAACAAATAATGATGTAAAAACAAGAGTTCTTTTGAATATTGCTTTATTATATTATTATGAAAAAGACAATGAATTAAAACAAAAATATTACCAACTTGCAAAGAAACGATCGATCAATTTTATAACATTAAATGATTTAAATTATATAAAAGGATTCTTAACTGATTTTTGAATTAATTAAAGTTTTCCTTCGATTATTATCAAAAATTCCCCTTTTTTTACATTACTTTCTATTATTTGTTTTTCAACTTGTGATATACTTCCATAGAATAACTTTTCATCTTCCATCGTGAGGTTATAAGGTATAAACACTCTTCTTTCTTTTAAATATTTTTTTAATGACTCTAAAATATTTGGTAATCTGTAAGGTGCTTCCATTAAAATTATTGCTTCTTTTCTTTTTAAAATATTTAATAACTTACTTTCGCGTTCTTCAAGTTTTCGAGGAAGAAAACCCACAAAATAAAAATCTTTAATTTTAAAAGGTGATAGAGAAAGTGCTAAAATTAGTGAGTTTGGGCCTGGTAATCCAGTTATTTTAAAATTGTTAGCTCTTATCGAACTTATGAGTTTATATCCTGGGTCTTCAAAAAGAGGAGTGCCACAATCAGAAATTAAACCTCCTTTTTCACCTTTTTTTAACAACTCTATTGTAAGGCTAATAGCTTCATCTTCATTATGCTCATTGCAAAGGATAAATTTTTTTGGTGGAATATTCAAGTATCCAAAAAGTCTCTTGTATTCTCGTTCTTCTTCACAAACAATAAAATCGAGTTCTTTTAAAATTTCTATGGCTCTAATTGTTATGTCTTTATAATTTCCAATAGGAGTTGCTATAACAAAAAAATTGTACAAAAAATCTCCTTGTTTTAAATTTATCTCTCACAAAAATATTGAACACAGAGATAGACAAAACTCTTCTCTCCGTGTTCTCCTGTGAATGATTTATTCAAATTTTATTGTATTTATATCCATACCAAGATTTCTATTGTCATTATTTACACCCATAGATTTTGGGTTAAATGTAGTTGATGATATTTTAATCTCTGTAACTTCTTTAATGGTTTTATCCATTTCAAAGTAAAAAGATTTATCTACTTTTTTGCTAAATTTGAGTTCTACATTATTTAAATATAATTTTAGATTTAACTTTGCAAGATCATCTTTAATTAAATTCCAACCATTGGTTGTTAATACAACAAAATTATCATTAGGGTCTACTTGATAACTTAGATTTTTTATAATACCATTTCCATCAGTCCATATATTATCAAAGAAATTTTCTACCATAACACCTTTATCTATTGCATCTTGTAATATTAAAGATTTGGTTGGCATTTTATATACACCAGCAAGTTTAATAGAATTTACATCAATACCAAGATTTCTAGCATCATTATTTATGCCCATAGCTTTTGGGTTGAATGTATTTGAAGAAATTTTGATTTCTGTTATTTCAGAGATGTTGTCTGTTAAATTAAAGTAAAAAGAATTAAGAATTTTTTTATTAAATTTTAATTCTATATTATTTACAAACATTTTAAGATTTAACTTTGATGGATTATCTTTTAGGACATTCCAACCATTGGTTGTTAATAATAAATATTTATCTTCTTGATTATTGATTGGAAAAACTATATTTTTTATAATGCCATTTCCATTTGTCCACACTTCATCTAAGAAATTTTCTAGTATTACACCATTATTTATCGCATTAGCCAATACTAGAGATTTGTCTGTTATTTTATAAGTTGCTGCAATTCTAATAGAATTTAAATCAATACCAAGGTCTCTTGTGTCATTATTTACCCCCATAGATTTTGGGTTAAATGTATTTGAAGAAACTTTGATTTCGGTTATTTCTGTAATAGTTTTATCAATTTCAAAATAGTAACTATTATTTACTTGTTTAGCAAAGGATAATTCTTTATTATTTATAAAAAATTTCAAATTTAATTTTTTTATGTCTGATTTTATTAAATTCCAGCCATAAGTGTTTAATATAATAAATTTATCTTCGGGTGATATTTTATAGCTAATATTTTTAATTAGTCCAAAATCTTTTAACCAGATATTATCCCAAAAATTTTCTAAAACAGCTCCATTAGCCAAAGCATCTTGAATATTCAAAACTTTGTTTGAGATTCTATATAATCCAAGAATTTTAATCGATTTAATATCAATACCAAGGTCTCTATTATCATTATTTTTACCCATTGCCATAGGATTAAAAGTCGCAGAAGTAAGTCTAATTTCTTTAATTTCTTTTACGTCTTTATCTAATTCAAAATAATAGGAGTCTAACATTTTAAAAGCGAATTTTAATTCTTTTTCATTAGTAAAAGTTTTTAAATTTAATTTTGAAATGTCATCCTTAATCAAATTCCAACCATTAGTATTGATAACAAGGTATTTATCATCTGGTTCTATTATGTAGCTTATATTTTTTATTGTACTATCGTTTTTACTCCACAAATCGTCATAAAAATTTTGAAGAACAGCTCCTCCATTTTTTGCGTCTAATGGAACCAACGTTTTGTTTAAAATTGTATATTTGTTAAAACTACAAGAGGTAATTAATGATAAAATAACAAAGATCAAAATATTTATTTTTTTCATAAAAAAAACTCCCCATTTATTTTTTTGAGATAATATATATAATTTTTTTTTAAATGTCAAAATAAATAGAAAAATCTAATATTTTTTTACAATGTATTGACTTAAAATAAGTTTCATATATACTAAATTATACTGAAATATTTTAGATTTTCAGAAATCATAGACTATAAATTAATAAAATTATTCCAATTTCATTAATTTTAGATATATAATTAAACTCGAAAAATAACTAGTTTGATTATATACCTAATTACTTTAATATAAAATAATTATACAATTTTAATCTGTGTAATTAATAACAATCTGATTAATCTGTGTTATATCAAAGGATTTAATTTTTATGGAACATATTATCCCAAAAATTACTATTAGTTATGCTCAAAGTATTGATGGAAATATTGCCACTATTACTGGTGAGTCAAAATGGATTTCTACTGATGAAACTTTAAGTTTGACCCAACAATTAAGAAGAGATAATGATGGCATTTTAGTTGGGATTGGCACTATTTTAAAAGATAATCCGTATTTAACTTGTAGAATTCCAGATTCAAAATCTCCTGTAAGAATAATATTAGATTCTAAACTAAGAATACCTTTTGATTGTGAAATAGTAAAAACTGCTAAAACATATAAAACAATAATTTTTTATGTTGATGATATAAATAATAGAAAACAAATTTTAGAAAATGAAAATGTAATAACAATAAAATCAGAAAAAGATTTGAAAGGTGAAATAAATATTAGCTTTTTATTAAAAACTCTTAAAAATATGAATATAAATACACTTTTTGTAGAAGGTGGCGGTAAAGTAATAACTTCTTTTATAAAACATCGATTTGTTGATAAAATGATAATTGTTATTGCTCCAATAATTATAGGAGATGGAGTCAAGGCTATTGGAGATATTGGCATTAGTTATTTAAAAGATTCTATAAAACCAAAAAATTCTAAAATTATTCAACTTGGAGATCAAGTAGTATGGGAGTTAAATTTTAATGAATAACAAAAGTTTATCTTTATGGTTTAACTCACCCGGAAAAGTTGAAATTAAAGAAGAAGTACTAATAAAAGAAGATGGAAAAATTCTATTTAACTCTTCTTTAATGGGGATTAGTGCGGGTACAGAGATGCTTTTTTTTGATGGAAAAATAAATCTTGGTATAGATGCAGACTCTTCTATTGATGCGTTGTCTACTAGAATACAATATCCAATGAAATATGGCTATATAAACGCTGGTTTTTTAGAAAATGGTAAAAAAGCATTCGCATTTTATCCACATTCTACAAAATTCTATATAAATTCAAAAGATTTACTTATTTTACCAGAAGATATTGATTTTAATGATGCTATCTTTATTCCAAATATGGAAACTGCTTTAAATATAGTGCAGGACTCAGAAATTATTTTTGGTGAAACTGTTTGTGTATTTGGGCTTGGCGTTGTTGGACTTTTGATTTGTGAAATTTTAAAGTTGAATGGTGTAAAAAAAATTATTGCAATCGATCCTTCTTCATTTAAAAGAGAAAAATCTAAAAATTTTGGCTGTCAAAGTTTATATTTTGAAAATAATGAAAAATTAATTTCTGAAATTTATAAATTAACAGAGAATAGGGGAGTTGACATTGCTATAAATGTGTCAGGTAGTTCATTGGCTTTACAAAATGCCATTAATATTTTAGCTTTTTCTGGTACTTTGATAGAAGGTTCTTGGTATGGCAATAAAAATGTTTGTTTAAATCTTGGAACTAATTTTCACAGAAAAAGATTAAAGATTAAAAGTAGCCAAGTTTCTACAATAAACCCAGATTTAACAGGAAGATGGGATAAAAAAAGAAGATTTAATTTAGTTTTTGAACTTTTGAGAGAAATAAAACCTTCAAAATACATAACTCATACTTTTAAATTAATTGATGGGCAAAAATGTTTTGATTTTATAAAATATAATAAAGATTTGATAATTCAAGTCGCTTTACAACCTTAAAATTTGGAGAAATTATGTTTAAAACATCAGTAAAAAGAAATTTTATTGCAAAACATTCCTTAAAAGGTGATTTTGGTAAGGAATCAAAGCCACATAAGCATAATTATTCTGTTGAGTGGATTTGTGTTGTTGAAAGACTTGATTATAACGATTTTGGAGTTGATATTGCTTTGATGGAAAAAATTTTACAAGGTGTATCAAAAAAAATAAGCAATGTTTTTTTAAATGATATGGATTTTTTTAAAGATAAACAAACAAGTATTGAGAATATGGCTATATTTTTTTTTAATAATTTAAAAAATAGCCTAATTTCACAAAATTATCAATTTAATAGGATAAAACAAATGGAAATAAAGATTTTTGAGAATAAAAATACTTATTCGTCATATATTATAGACTTATGAGAATTTTATTAGTTATTTATGGAAATATAAATCAAATTTCTGGTGGTTATCTTTATGATAAAATTGTTATTGAATACTTGAAGAAAAAGGGTGATATGGTTGATATTTTTGAAATTCAACCTAAATTTTACCTTTTATCAATGTTTGATAATTTTTTTAATAAAAATCTTCAAAAAATCTTAAAAAATAATAATTATGATTTAATTATTATTGATGAACTAGTTGCTCCTTCTGTATTTTTTTTGATATTAATTAATAAAAATAAGAAAAAAATTTTAACTTTGGTACATCATTTAAAAATTTCTGAAAAAATAAATTTTATTTTTAAATTTTTTGCATTTTTTATTGAAAAGATTTTATTAAATAATTCGGAGTATTTAGTTGTAAATAGTAATACTACTTTAAAAATTTGCAAAAAATTATTGAAAAATGACAAAAAAATTCTTGTATGCAAACCTGGATATAAAATTCTAACAAAAAGTCAAAAATATTACCAATTACCATCAAATTTTAAAGATAAAGTAATACTACTCAGTGTAGGGAATGTGATTAAAAGAAAAAATCATCTATTTTTAATAGAATGTCTTAAAGAAATTAAAAATTTAGATTGGGCTTTTATTATTGTTGGAAATAATAATTTAAACAAAAATTATACAAATAAAATTCTAAAAAAGATAAAAAAATATAAACTTGAAAAACAAATTATTTTTACAGGACGAATAGAAGACGAATATTTAATTGATATTTATCAACAATCAAATATTTTTGTTTTTCCATCTTTGTACGAAGGGTATGGAATAGTTTTGGCAGAGTCACTATCTTTTGGTTTACCTTTTGTTGGGTTTGATTGTGGTGCTTTAAATGAGGTAGTTTTTGATAGTTTTAGTAGAAATTATAATAATATATCAAAAAATATATGTGGTTTTTTATTAAAACGCAATGATAAAAAAGAATTTAATGAATGTTTAAAAAATTTAATATCAAATAAAGAGTTAAGAAACAAAATGAGCAATAATTGTGAAAAAATTTTACAACAAATACCTGATTGGGATGAAACCCAAAAATTATTTTACGATTTTGTGCATAGAGTTAGTGAAATTTAGGTTTGTCTGTAATCACAAAATCTAATTAGTTTAATATCAAGTAATTATACGATTTTAATCCGTGACAATCTGATTAATCTGTATTATATATTAAAAAAAAGATTCTTTTCGATATTTTGTTGGATTTATACCAATTGATTTTTTGAATGCTTTTATAAACCCTTGAGGAGTTGAATATCCAACTTGTTTTGCTATATAATCTATTGTAAAATTTGTTGATTTTAGTAATTGTATGCTAGAAATAATTTTATAATACACAAGCCATTCTAAAACAGTTTTACCAGTATCTTCTTTAATATAATGAGAAATAGTAGACTTTGAATAACTGGTTATTTTCGATAATTTTTTAAGAATATCATCATAAAAGTTAGAATAATGTTCTTTTAGATACCTTAGAGTCTCTTTTGTACATTTTCGCCATTTATCATCTATTAAATAGTCTTTATATTTATGTTCTTTTTGAATAAAATTGTATATGGTTAGATTGATTTTTTCTAAGTCATAGATAGAATAATAATTATCTGCTCCAGCCTTAATATAAGAAGCCAAATTATCATCGTTTACAAATTTTTCATTTGAAATAATAATTATTTTAAAATGTGGATTTGTTGTTCTAAGCATCTTAATATAGCCAATCGTAGTTTCATTTCCCTTAAAATCTGAAATCATAATAATATGTATATCTTTATTTTTAAGAATAATATCTATTGCTATCGAAATAGTTTGAGCAAACAGTACATATTCATTATCTTTAAATTTCGATTTTGCAATTTCTATATTTTTTATTCCCAACTCTATTATTAGTACTTTCATAATTTTTACAAAAAGGTTAGTCTAAAAGCGACAGTTTTAATGTCGCTTTTAGATAAAATATTATTTTTGAATAGCTGCTACAATAGATGAAATTTTTTGTTTTAAATTTTTAAATTTATTATCAACTGAGTTTTTGTTAAAACCATTCCAGAATGATAATGATCTTTCTTTTTTACCAAGAACTAATTCTTTTCTTAAGGAATTATATGCTTCTATTATTTTATTTGCAATATCTTCAGGTTTATCATAAGTAAAACCAATTTTTTCAAATTTTGGTGCAAATTCCTGTGTAGTTTCTGTTTTAATACCAGCAGGATATACGGTCATAATTTTGAGAGAATCGCCTGCATATTCTCTTTGTAATGCCTCAGAAAACCCAGTAATTGCAAATTTTGTAGCAGTAAACAAAGATAAATAAGGAAGTGCTACTTTTCCTGCAAATCCAGAAATATTAATTATACCTGGTTTTTTACTCAATTTTAAAATTGGCAATGCTAATTTTGTAAAAGTTATAGTTCCAGTAACATTTGTATCAATAATTTTTTTGATATTTTCTACTTTTTCATCTTCAAATTTACCAATACTAAAATTACTTGCATTATTGATAAGTATATCAAAATTCCCAGAAGCTTTTTTAATATCTCTAATTAAAAGATCGCAACCTTCTTTTGTTGAAATATCGCCAGAAACAACAAAAAGCCTTCCAGTTTTCTTCTTTAATTGTTCTATTTCTTTAACAATTTTTATTAAAGAATCTTTCTTTCTGCCTACCAAAACAACATCTGCTTTTGATAAAGCCAATTCAATAGCTAATGCTTTGCCAAGTCCTTTACTTGCTCCAGTAATAACGACAACTTTATTTCTAAAAAGATTAGTGTTCATAAAACCCCCAATATTTAATAAAAAAACTTTGTAAAAATTAAATTAATTTTATATACTTCATCTTAATTGATTTTTTAAAAATTAGCAAATATTTTTTTTAAACTTTTTATTTTTGAATTCTTTACAATTTATTTTTTATATATTACAATGGTACAAATAAAATTGAAATAGTGGAGTAAAACAATGCCAAAATCTTACGCTTATAAAAAAATTTTAATTATTGATGATGATGAAATTTTTTTAAAACCTTTAATCAAGTTTTTAACATTAATGAAATTTCAAGTTAATATTGCAAGTAATGGAGTTATTGGAATCGATTTACATAAAACAATTAAATTTGATTTAATTATTACTGATTTAAAAATGGAGAAAATGAATGGAATAGAGGTAATTAAATTAATAAATAAGAATTATCCAGATTCAAAACTAATCGTAGTCTCTGGTTTTGTAAATGACTCTGAATTTCAAGAAATTAAAAATAGTCCAAATGTTGCAGCCATTTACGAAAAACCAGTAGATTACGAAGAACTTCTGGCTAAAATTAAAGAGATAATATAAAAATTATCTTATTCTTCGATAAAATTTATTTTTAGATATTCCTGTTTTAGCAACAGCAGTTAGGATACTGTCATCAAAATAATCCAAGACGCTTCTTAGAATATCGTCTTCGATTTTCTTCATTTTAGTCTTATTTTTGATTATTTCGTCTCTTATTATTTCAATAGCTTCGGTATATCTCTTTCTTCCAACACCTTTCTTGAATAAATACTCAAAACAATCAAGATTTATTGTTTTTCTATCAACAGAAAGGAGAACAGCTCTATTTATAGCATTTTCTAATTCTATTATATTACCAGGCCATTGATATTCTTTTAATTTTCTTAAAGTTGTTTTATCAATATGTAAAGCTTTAATTCCTAATTCTTTACATGCTTTTTCTATAAAGTAATAAATTAAGTCTTCTATATCTTCTGCTCTTTCTCTAAGAGGTGGGACATTTATTGAAGTTTCATTCATTAAATCATATAATTCTTTACTAAATGAACCGTCTTCAACTAATTTTTCTAAATCATTGTTTGTACAACAAATTAATCTAAAATCAACTTTAATTAAAGCATCATCTCCACATCTATTAAATTCTTTATCTCTTATTACTTTTGCCAATTTTCCTTGAATTTCTGGTTTTAAATTTAGAACATCATCAATAAAAATTGTTCCGCCTTGAACAATTTCAAATTTTCCTGTTCTTTCTAATTTTGGATCATCTTCAGATGTTCTTTTATAACCAAAAAAATCCATTTCAAATAAGGCTTCTGATAGATTTAATAAATTCAATTTTATAAAAGGTTTATTTTTTCTACTTCCCAAACTGTGAATTGTTTTTGCGATTAACTCTTTACCAGTTCCTGTTTCACCTTTTATAAGAATATTTGTGCTTTGTTTTGAAAAACTTTTTAATTGTTCAAAAATATCCTTTAAACCCTTATTTATTCCAATTATTTTATCTTTTGATTTTTTTAGACCATGTATAAGTAAATCATACTTATTTTTTATGTCATCAACTTCACTTTCTTTTTCTTCAATTTTTCTAAATTCCCCAATTTCATCTTCAACAATTTTCAATAAATTTTTCATATCGATTGGTTTTTCAACAATTTTGTTAATTAATTTAGAATTTATTGTTTCTTCAAGCAATTCTTTTTCTGCAAAAGCTGTAAGTAAAATTTTGATTTTAAAAGCATCTAATTTTTTTGCTTCTATCAAAAATTCTAGACCTGAAATTTCTGGCATTTTATAATCAACAATTAAGACATCGTATTGATTTGTCTTTATGTTTTCTAATGCCAATTGTGGGTCAGAAAAAGTTGTTACATCAAACTTTGAAAAAAACATCTTTATAGAAAAAAGTATTGATGGTTCATCGTCTAAAACGAATATTCTGTAATCTTTAATGCTTTTCATAAAAAATCCTTAAATTTTAGTTTTTTCTGCTTTAAAACTTAGAGCAGTGTTTAATAAAAATTTTTATTTTAATTAAATTATTTATTATCTATAAATAATTTAAAAATTACAATTTAATTATAAATCAAATTTTTATTTATGGGTAAATTTTTATAAAAATTTTTCCCATATATACAATTTAATTTACTTTTATTATATTATATAAACGAAATTTTTTAGTTTATATAATCTTTTTTAATTCCTCCCTAGTTATTCGTGCTATTATATCTTTTGCTTTTAATTGGGGATTGACTAATATTAATCTATGAGCCCATACATCTTCAGTCAAATCAATTAAATCTTGATCTGTGACAAAATCTCTATCACAAAGATAAGCATTTGCACGAAGAATGTCAAGCATCATTAATGATGCACGAGTAGAAAGTCCAAGTTTTATATCTTTAAATTCTCTTGTTTTTTCACAAATTTTAGCTATTACAATTAATAATTTTTCATTTACTTCTATTTTTTTTATATTTTCTCTTATTTTCAATATATCATTAGCAGAAATTACTGGTTTTAGATTATTTAATCTATCTTCGGATTTTCCTTTTTTGAGAATCATAAGTTCATACTCAAATGAAGGATAACCAAGAGTAAGACAACTTGTGAACCTATCAAGTTGAGCTGCTGGTAATGGATAAGTTCCTTCACTTTCTATTGGATTTTGTGTTGCTATAACAAAAAATATTTCTGGCAAATTATAAGTTTTTGTACCAACTGTGACTTGTTTTTCTGCCATAGCTTGTAAAAGTGCTGATTGTACTTTTGGAGTTGTACGATTTAATTCATCTGCAAGTAAAATTTCAGTAAAAATAGGACCTGGTTTAAATGTAAAATCTCTTTTTTCAGGATCATAAACATCAACACCCGTTATATCATAAGGTAAAAGGTCTGGAGTTCCTTGAATTCTTGAGAATTTTATTGGTTTATCTTGTTCTTCACTAGAAATTAATCTTGCAATTGCTTTAGAAATTATAGTTTTTCCAACGCCTGGCATATCTTCAAGAAGAATGTTTCCACCTACGAGAACATTTGCTACTATTTTTTTTATTTTATTTTCTTTACCAATTAAAATTCCATTTAATTCGTTGATTAACTCAACTATTTTAACATCCATTTTATGCCTCTTTTATTATTTTAAATATATTATTATTATCATAATTATAAAAATAATAGAATTTATTTTTTTTCATTTTCTTTATTATATCATAAAATTCGCAAAAATTTAAATTTGTTCTTTTTATAGTTTTATACAAATTTCCAAAAAAATCAACTACTTTTTTAATATTATTACAAATTTTATTATCTTTATAGAAATTCGCAACTTCTTTCTTGTTATCGAATATATAACATTCCTTGACTAATATTCTACGTTCTAATTTTGAGAATACAGAGACTTCAATGTGGGTATTTTTTACCCAAATAAATATTCCATACAAAACATTGGTTTCTTTAAAATTTATTAGTAAATTTAATAATGAGAAACTAATAAAACTACAAGAAAAACCTTTTATATTAAATTTTTTACAAATATTTGAAGAGTAAAAATTTAAAATTGAAGATGAAAAAATAATTGGATCAAAATATTCTATTTGAGTTCTATTTAAGCTTTTTAAGGCATTTTTAAACAATTTATTTTGATAATCTTCTGAGAAAATCCATAAACCAAAAGAAAATGGATTATTACTAAGTTTTTCGGCTAAATCTTTATTTTCAGAAAATATTTGCTCGATCAAAGAAATTATTGATTCTTGAAAGTTTTTAGAATTTATTTTTATTTTTTTTGAAGCAATTAGATTTATGTCTAGATTTATTTTTTTCACTCATTATACCTTTTTAGCAATAAGGATGAATTTATTCCACCAAAACCAAAAGCATTAATCATACCAAAATTTATTTTTTTTTCAATATTTTCAGTAACATAATTTAGATCAAATTCTAGGTTTATTAAATTTCGTATTTTTATTAAAATATTTTTTTCAAAAGTTAAAGATAAAATTGCTGCTTGTATTGCAGAAGATGCTCCCATGCTATGACCCCAAAAAGATTTAAATCCTTGAATATGAGGTTTTTGGGGAAAAATTTTTATAATAGACTCTGCTTCTATTTTATCGTTTAATTTTGTTGCTGTACTATGCGTGCTTATTAAATCAATTTGCTCTTTTTCTATTTTTGAATTTTCTACCAGATTTTGAAAACATTTAATTACGCCACCGCCTGTTTTATCCATCCCAGTAACGCCTAGATTGTCAACAGACGCACCAAAACCCCCATATTCACAATAAATCTTACCTTTCCTTATTTTTGTGTCACAAAGGCTTTCTATTAGCAATAAAGCCCCGCCTTCGCCAAGTGCAAGCCCGTCCCTTTCTTTAGAAAAAGGTTTTGGTTCACCACTCGATAAAGAACGAAGATTCTCAAATCCTGCAAAAATATATGGAGTTAAAATATCTATTCCACCACAAATTACTTTTGAAAAAACATTATTTTTAATTAAATTTGCTCCTATATTTATCGCAAAATTACCAGCAGCACAAGTATTTGTATTAAAAATTATTTCTTTAAAACCATATTTATTTTTTAAATAACTTTTAAAGAAATTTATTTTTTTATAAGAATAATTTTCTATACCAATAAATGTTGTACCAAGAGAAAAGCATATTTCTTTTAAATCTTTTTTTGATAAATTTGAGTCAATTAATATATTTTGGATTAGTAAATCTAAAATTTTAATGTATTTGTTATTTTTATTTATAAATTCTTTGATTTCACCGCCAATAGAACTTGATATGTTATTTAATTTGAATGATTCTATTTTTGAAAATCCAGATTTGTTTTGTAAAAGGTTTTCCCAAATTTGATCTTTTGTAAGCCCAAGTGGAGTGACAATAGACATTCCAGAAATAACAACATTATCCATAAATTAATTTTTCACAGGCATTATAAATATCTTTTAGCGTTTGGATTTCTTCTAATTCGACATTTTTTATTTTAATTTTGTAGTTTTTTTCTATTCTATGTAAAATTTCAACAGATTCTAACGAATCCATATCCAAATCATCTTGAAAATTTGAATTATCTTTTATTTCGTTTTCTGGAATTCCGCTTATTTCTGAAATATTTTTTCTTATAAAATTATAGAGTTCGTTATTCATTTTGTCATTTCCATAACACTGATTTATATGTATTTTCTCTGATTACACAGATTTTATCAATTAATTGTAAGCTATGCTATTTTTTTACCATAAATTATTCCAAAAACATAATATTTGTAGAATAAATCAGTATTTTTAAAACCTGCTTTTTTTAGATATTTTAAATTTTCGTCAATTGTCGCAGGTTTATCCATTTTCATTCTGTCGTAAGCACCTTTTTTATCTTCTTCTGTTAAATTTGTTTTTTCGATTTTTTCAAACCAAATTTTCTTACAAAACTCTTCATTTTCTTTGTATGGTGATAAAAATTGGTCTCCATTTACAAATATGCCATCATTATTCAATATTTCATATATTTTTTTATATAATTTACGTTTTTCTTTATTTTCTAAATGATGGATTGATAAAGATGAAATTACTATGTCATATTTTTCTTTAAACTCATATTTTGTATAATCACAAACAATATAATTTATATTTTGATTATTTACAAATCTTTCTTTTGCAATATTTAACATTTTTTCTGAAATATCGATTAAAGTTAAGATTGCATTAGGATATTTTTCTAAAATAATTTTTGATAACAAGCCAGTTCCTGCACCAATATCGAGTATCTTTGGATTTTCTTTTGTAGAATGACAAATTTCTTTAATAATATTATAAAAATCATCAAAACACGGTATTAATAGTTTCCTTTGAGAATCATAATTATTTGCTATTTTATTAAATTTTTCTTCAATTATAGTCATAAATCACTTTCAAAAATTTTCTAAATTAAAAATATTGCTCCATAAATCTTTTTCTTGTTTTTCGTTACAATACTTTTTATAAAATTTTTCTAAATGTTCTTCTTTTTGTAAAGACATCGAAGAAAGATGGAAAAAATTTTCTTTGTAAACAAGATAATTTATATATTCGGAAACGGACATATTTTGTAAATGAGCTGCTTCTTTTAGAGTATTCATTAAAACATCTGAAATATTAATTTTTACATTTTTTTTGCTAAAGAAAAACATAGACCACCTTCCATATGTTTTTTTGCTTTTCTTATCGGAAATAAATTTTAAATATTTAGAGATTGATGCACAAATCATAAGAATTGGAAATAATTCATCTAATAAATTATATAATTTGATAAAATGTCAAATTATAAAAAAATTAAATTAATTTTTAAAGTTTTTAAATAATTTATATTTTTATTGAAAAAAAATAAAATATAAATTACAATTTACTGATTAAAAAAATTATTTCGAATGAAATAATGATTTCATAATAAAAAAGGAGATTTAGATGAGAGCCTCAAAAGTATTATTTCTACTCTTAATGATCAGTGTTTTTGTTTCTTCAAACTTATTTAGTTTTGGTCCGGCATCACATTATTCTCTGCTTATAACAGTAAAGAATAAATTACCTGTTGGTAGTAAAATTAGGACAGCATTAGAGCAGTACATCAACATTGCTACAACTGGAGCAAATGGACCTGATATTGGTTATGGTCAAGTTCGTTCTGTAATGGGTTATGCTCCATGGGCAGATCAATACCATTATGATAAAGTAGGTTCAATGGCTTATTACCAATTAAAAGATGCGTTACGTAATAACAATAATCAGCAAATAGCATGGGCTGCTGGCTGGATTACTCATGTTGTAGGAGACCTCGCTTGTCATGGAAAATTTGTAAATCCAGAACCTGGTGTTGGCGTTTATATGGATAATCCAAGTGGTAGAGATTTACATAAGAATCTTGAAAGATGGGCAGAACCATATATTTGGGTTTATGCAGGTTTAAATATTTCAAATTATAACAAATCTTATTTACCAAGTATTTTTTCAATTAATTCTACTGTCATATCACATTTGACAGCAACTTCACAAAAAGTATATCTAAAATCACCAACTAGCAGTGAAGTCCAAAATTGGTTTAGTTTATATACCACAAGCCTTTCTTTAGGAGTAGGTGCTTATGTATATACAGATTACAATACAGCACTACAAAATTTGAATATAGGTACAAGAAAAGCAAGGCTAGAATCAGCATTCAATACTGCGATTAATGATGCTGTTAAGTTATTGTTAGAAGTAGAAGCTTCATATTAAAAAAAGGAGAAAAAAAATGAAATATTTAGCTATAATATTATGTTTTTCTATAATAATATTAAATTGTTCAAACCCAGAGCTACTTAAAGTAGACAATATCGATACAGAAAACTCTCAAAATGATGCTTTAGTATTAGATGATTCTGATAATAATACTAAACGAATTGTAGGGGTAACAACTCTATTTTCTGATGGTTGGAATCTTGATGCTGCATTGGATAGTAGAGTAATAGGAACTTTAGTTGTAACAATTCATACTTCTGATAAATGGTTGGCAGGAACTGATTGCGATATTTATTTTGGAATGAGATTGTCAGATGGAAGAACTTATGAAAGAAAACTTGATAAAGAAGGTTACAATGATTTTGAAAAGAATGATCTTGATGATTACTTTCTTTATGTAGGAGATAAAACATTCTACCCAAATCAAGTAACTAGTATTTGGTTAAGGTCTGTTAGTTATGGTTCAGGTCCAGATTGGCATGTTGATTATTTAAAGGTAAAAATAAATGGTGTAAATGTATATAGTAAAACAATTAATGCGTGGATAAATCCAGGAACAACTTATACAATGAGTCCAGTTAATTTTCCTGCTGCTACTGATATACCAAAACCAATAACTAATTAAAAATTATTTTTTGGGGAGGGGTTTGATATTTTACTCAAACGCTTGAAAAATTTAATAAAGGGCGTTTGAGTGTAATATTAATTTTTTATTCAAAAATAGATTTTTTTGATAATTTTTTTTTACAGATCAGGTACATCAATAGCCCTAATATAAGTTAATATTTCTTTAGTGATAGGTGCAATTTCTGCAATACGGTTTGAATGACGTTTTATTGTATCTTCAAAAATGTTTCTAGCTAATCTTGCATTACCAAAGAATTTATCTTTACTATTAAATTTATTTTCCATTATCTTAAACACTTTTTCTTTTGCCTCTTTAGTTAGCAGATAGTCTAATTTTGTACAGAAAAGTTCAAATATTTCAGTTAATTCTTCTGGGTTATAATCAGGAAAGTTAAAATATTTATTAAATCTTGATTGTAAACCAGGATTTATATCTAAAAATTTTTTCATTTCTTCGGGGTATCCTGCACAGATAACGATTAATCGATCTCTATTGTCCTCCATTCTTTTTAGTAGAATGCTTACCGCTTCATGACCAAAATCATTCTCAGTGCCCGGTGATATAAGAGCATACGCTTCATCAATAAATAAAACTCCATCAAGAGCAGTTTCTATAACTTTAGCCGTTTTTGATGAAGTTTGACCTATAAAATCAGCAATAAGCCCTGCTCTGTCTGTTTCAATAAGATGCCCTTTTGCCAATATACCAAGGTCTTTATAGATAGATGCTAAAATACGAGCAACAAGTGTTTTTCCAGTGCCGGGATTACCCGTAAATACAGCATGAAGAGAAATATTAGATGTACTAAGTTTTTTTTCTTCTCTTAATTTTTTTATTTTCAAAAAATTTATTAAAGAAATCAACTCTTCTTTCACTGTGTTAAGACCTATAAGTTTATTTAATTCTTCGAGGTTTTTATCAAGGTTGTTTGTTTCTACTGTTGTTAATTCACTGATTGATTGTAATATCTGGGATTTTGAAATTGGTTGTTTAATATTTGTTTCATTATCGTTTATAGAATAAAGTTTTGACCATAATTCTTTTAAACATTTTATTTCCTTATCAACTATCTCGCCATCTGCTTTTATAATATACGAAGCAAAACGATAAAGAGAAGAAGCAATTTTGTTATAAAACATTGCATCATTTGTTAAGTCTATTTCCTGAATTTTAGTTAATTCTGATAAATTAACGATTGAAATATCACCTAATTTTTCTAATTGAGCAATTTTTTCATTATAAAATATATCGCTTTCTTGTTTTAATTCATCAAATTTTGTCTTAAATAATTCTTCGTTTTGTAATAATTTTTTGACTTCTGTAATTTTATCCTTTTTAGTATTATCTAAGAATAACCAAAAATAATACTGGATTACAATTTTTTCTTCATAAACAAATTTTTCATCTGCAATTCCTGCTATATATGAGACTTTTAAAAACAAATTATAGATTATTTCTTTATACATATCAGATAATTCATTACCATATTTATTTTTAATCTCTTCGATTATTTTACTAAGTTTTTCTGCTTCTAAAAGAATATTTTTAACAATTAAGATAAAGTCCATAATATGTCTCCAGATAATCAATTTTTTTAGAGATTTTAGTCTCCACAATTTTTTGTTTCATGATAAATAATAATATATATATTTTTAATAAAATCAAGTGTAATTTTACAATTATTTGAGTTTTTTTGATAATATAACAGTAAAAAGCCTAGCTCTGTCCCAAAGGGACAAACCCAAACCCATTTTTTTAAAATTTGTCAGGCTATCAAAACTCCACTCCAACAACTTCACATTCAATTTTATTATAAATTGGAGGAATTTGTATTTCTAATTCTTTTTCTTCTTTGTAGCCAAGTTCAGTAATTTGTGAATTATTTCCTACAATTTGTTGATTTTGGTTTTGTATTAAATCATTATTTTTATCAAAGAATGATATATTAATCATAATATTCTTTAGTAAAAGAGTGCCTCTATTTTTAATTTTGATATTTAATTGGTTATTTTGGTTAATTTTATAAGAAAAAATAATAAAATCTTTTATATAACTTAATTTTTCTTCAATTTTAAATATATTATTAACCGCTTCTATATTATTTGTATCGTAATTTGCTATTTTTTGATATGCTTCTAGAGATTTTTGATAGTTATAGTTTTTATAAAAATATTCTCCGTCTTTTAATAAAGAGTCTATTGTTTGTTTTCTGGCAAAATCAAGGAAAATATACCAATTATTATTTTCATATATTAGTTTATAATTAGTTTTTGAATGATTGTATAAATATTTAACTATATGCCAGTTTTTATCTAAGAGAAAATTAACTTCTTTTTCAGAAATATTTGTTTTTAATAATTGTGGCAACAAATCGTATAATTTTACCAAATTTATTTGAGAAATTTCTGCCTCTATCGTTACTGTATTTTTTGTCTCAGAAAGTGTTGAAGATAAAATTTTATATTTCATTCTTTTAGTAATATATTTAACAACAAACGAACTCTGATTTTTGGCATATTCTTCATAAGAAATATACGATTTATCATAAGAAGATAGTAAATCATATCCTTTTTTAAAATCACTATTTTTTACACTTTGTAAATATTCTTTTAAAGTGTTGTTATAGTTTTTGCAGGAGAATAAAATTATAGATAAAAATAACAAGTGTATAATTTTTTGCATAAGTTAAAGTAATCCTTCAATAAATTTTATCAATTCTTCATCTGTAAAATCAACAGGATTTCCTGTCATACTTCCACCTTTTGAACGACTTACTATTTCGGTAGCCATATCTTTTGATATATTAAAACTTTTAAAATCGTAAGGTATCTCAAGAGTGTTATTTAATAAAAATAAAGTATCAATAAGTTTTGTTGTGTTAGAATAATCTTTATTAATCAATAATGCAAGGTCTTCATAAATAGAAGGATTTTTTTGAATATTTAATTTAGTGATATGAGGTAGTAAAATTGCACAAATTAACCCATGAGGAATATCAAACATTCCACCAAGTCCAGATGCAAAACCATGCACACCGCCAAGCCCAGAGTTAGCAAGTGTTATCCCAGATGCAATACTACTTTCAAGCATTATAGTCCGAGCATCTATATTAGTTAAATCAGTTTTTAGTTTTTTTATAGCATCAATTGCTTTTGGTATGTAGAATGATGAAAAACTTTGGCAGTAATTGTTTTTCTTTTTTGTAACAAAAGACTCTATTAACTGACATATTGCATCCATTCCACCAAAAAAAGTCTCATTTTGAGGTAAAGAAATGGTAAGAGTTGGATCTGCAATTACAACTTTTGCTAAAAGTCTATCGTCTCTAAATGATTTTTTGTATTTTTTTTCTCTCGAAGTTACAACAGAATTTTTTGTCACCTCAGCACCAGAGCCAGCGGTCGTAGGGACAGCGATGAAGGGTAGGGGAGAGTTTACAATTTTATAATCTTTACCAACGCCTTCAAGGTAATTTTCGACACCTTTTTGATTTGTAACTAACCCAGCCAAAGCCTTTGCAGTGTCAATAACGCTTCCGCCACCAATCGCTAAAACACAGTCAACATTGTTTTGTAAAGCAAAATCGGTTGCTTGATCGATTATTTGTGGGGTTGGTTCGCCTTTTATACCATTAAACTCAACAAAATCAATTTTTTCTTCTTTTATTGATAAAATTATTTTGTCATAAAAGCCACTTTTCTTTAAAGAAGAGCCCCCTGTCACTATAATTAGTTTTTTAGTATAATTTTTAACTATTTTTCCTATTTTTTGATAATTATCTTTTGCAAAAATTATTTTTTGCGGCACAATAAATTCAAAATTCATTTTTTCTTACTCCTTAAATTAATAAAGAAATATTGATAGAATAATAAATAATTATTAACTTTCTTTTAGAGAATTCTAGGTATATTTTATTTTGCCTTCATGAATAATATATGGATTACTCATTGGTTCTCCAAGGAAATATCCTTGAGAATAATCGACTCCGAGTTCATAAACTTTATTAAAAACTTCTTTTGAATGAACAAATTCCGAAATTGTCTTTAATTTGAGTTCTTTTGCAAAATTAACTATTGTTTTAGTAATAATTTGAGAATTAATATCAGTATCTATATTTTTTATCATAGAAGCATCTATTTTTATATAATCAACATTTAGTTTTAATATATGCTCAAAACTAGAATATCCAGACCCAAAATCGTCAATAGCAATCTTACAGCCCAAAGATTTAACATAATCAATAAATTCTATGATTTTAGAATAATTTTCTATGCCATCCGATTCGAGTATTTCAAAAACAACATTATGTGCTAAAATTTTGTATTCTAAAAGTTTTGATTTAATAAAATAGTTAGTTTCTTCATTAAGAATATCATAAACAGATAAATTTATAGAAAATTCAAAATTGGTACTAATAAATGTATTAAAAGACTTTGTTATCATTATTTTTGTAATTAAAGGATAAAGTCTTGTTTTTTTGGCAACATCAAGAAATTTATAAGGGCTTTCTATTTGACCATTTTTATTGATGAGTCTAACAAGACATTCATATTTCTCTATTTTATTTGTTCGGTTATTAAAAATAGGTTGAAAATAAGGAACTATTCTATTGTCATTTATTGCACTTTTTATTTCTCTTGTCCATTTAATATTATTTTCATATTCTTTTGATAATTCCATTTTTTCATTGTAAACAAGATAATGTTTTTGTAATTGTTTTGCTTTTCTTAGGGACATATCTGCATTTATAAGTAAATTATTTTTATTAATAATTTCATCAATAGATGGAATTATTTTTATGTTATGAGAAACTCCAACTGTCACTCTTATATTTATTTCCTGTTCATTAATTAAAAAAATTTTATCATTAATTTCTAAAAATATATTTTCAATAATGGAATTTTTTAATACAGTTTCAATTTGGTTTTCACTAATATTTTTATCTATTAATATAGCAAATTCATCTCCTATCATTTTATAAAGATTGCTATTTTCAATTAATATTTTTTTTAGTCTGATTGCTACTTCTATTAGTATTTTATCAGCAACTTCATTTCCAAAAAAATCATTAATTTCCTGAAAATCATCAATATTAATTAAAATAATTATTGGGAATTTAAAATCTTCTATATCAATAATCAATTTCTTTTTGTTTGGGAGATTTGTAGGTTTATCGTAATATAATTGTCTTAAAATTTCTTTATTATATTCTTGGATAGATAAAGCCATCACATTAAAACTTTCACCAAGATCGCCAAGTTCATCATTAGTTTTTACAGCACATCTATTTGTAAAATCATTTTTAGAAAATCTTTCAACTGAAGTTTTTATTTGAAAAATAGGATCTAAAATTAGCCTTTTTAACCCAAAAAATATTGAAACTAACATAAATACAGAAACTAGCATTGCTATTCCAAAAACTTTAAACATAAGGTTTTTTAAGGATGGGTTTAAAAAATAATCTGTAATATAAATATCAACAGAACCTATAACAAAATTTCTTTTTGTAATTTCTTTAGTTATTTTTAAAAAAACTATTTTTTCTAATATTTCGTCTTCAGATTTTAAATTTAATATACTCCAATCACTATTTCTTGAAAAACCATTCATAAATTTATTTTTTTCATTCTTTACAACAATTGCCAAAACATCCTCATTTGACATCTCTTGAAGGATACAAATTTTAATATTTTCAGTTGAATAACTCCATACCAATTCAGATAGATTATTTACAAGCCTTATACTCATATTATTTGCATATTCTTTTATATTTTTTATTGCTTTATTCTTATTTATATAGAAAGTTACTATTGATTCTATTGATATTATAAGAAAAATATTGGCTATTAATAATAATGATACCTTAATATATATCGAACGAAAAAATTTCATTGATTTTCCTATAAAATAAATGATTATGATAATATATATATAATATTATAATAACTACAAAAAGTTTACTATTTAAATTTAATAAAGTCAATTTCTTTTAAATTATAATATATTTTTATTAATTTTTTATTGATTTAATAAAAATATATATTTTATTTAAAAAAAATCAAATCAGTGATTTTTTTGAGATGCCTCATATTTTTTTATACTTCACTTTTTTAAAAAAGTAATTTTTTGTAACATATAATACAGATTTTTTAGATTGTCACAGATTACACGGATTAGATTTATTTAATTAATCGATATTAAACGAATTAACTTTTTACTCTTTGACAAAATAAAAATTTTTCAGTATATAATACAATTTAATTGTCTTATAATAAATTTTTTGTTATCCTATAACACAGATGAACACATAATACAGATGAATACAAATTAGGACTCTGATTGACACAGATAATATTGGTTGTGTATAGATAATTCTCTAAATTGTCTATATACATTAAACGCATTATTTTTATGAAATGATATTTATAATTGCAAATAATGCAACTTTTAATTATTTATTGACCTTTTAGAAGATTTTAAGTATATAATCAGTGACCTGAGTAAATATGTGCCAATCTGTGTTATAATAAATATTTTTTTTGGGATGATCCGATGATTAGCTATTTAAATATAAAGAATTTTGCGTTAATAGAAAATTGTGAAATTGAATTTTCAAAAGGGTTAAATATAATTTCTGGTGAGACAGGAGCTGGTAAATCAATACTTATTTTGGCTTTGTCTATTTTGTTGGGTGGAAGGGCAAGTACAGAACAAGTAAGAACAGGAGTAGATGAAGCAGTTTTAAATGCTACCATTCAACTTGAAGGACAACACAGCTTAAAAGAAAAACTTTCAGAAATTGGAATTTCTTTAGAAAACGATGAAATTTTAATTAGAAGAATACTAACTTCATCTGGGAAATCAAGGTCTTTTATAAATGGAAATTCTGTTACGAGTAAAGAACTCGAATTAATCTCAAGCTTTTTATTTGATTTTCACGGACAACATGATGGCGTTTCTCTTTTAAAAAAGCAAACGCACATTAAATATCTTGATGATTATATAAATCTCTCGGATGATTTGGGTAAATTAAAAAATATATTCTTAGAACTCAAAAAAACAGAAGATGATTTAAAAATAATAGAAAATGCAGATAAAGATAAAGAAAAAAGGCTTGAATTACTACAATTTGAGATAGAAGAAATAGAAGTTGCTGAAATAAAAGATTCTGAGGATGACGAGTTAAAAAAAGAGATAAAAATCTTAGAGAATATGGAAAAAATAACATCATCCTTGGATGATATTCAAAAAAACTTTAGAGGACAGGAAGGAATTCTTGCAAAATTAAAAAGTACAAAAAATTTACTTAGTCAGATATCCGAAATGGATGGATATTTTAATGATAAAGCAAATGATGTGTCCGATATTTATTACAAACTTGAGGATATAGAAGGCGAAATATTAAATAAAATGAATCAATATCAGTATGAGCCAAATAAACTCGATAAGTTGATAGAAAGAAGCGAAATAATTGAAAAATTAAAAAGAAAATACGGTCATAGTATCGAAAAAGTTAGAGAATACCTTGTAAAATCAAAAAAAGAGTTAGATTTGATAAATTTTTCCACAGAAAAAAAAGAAAAACTTACCTCATATTTAAATGAGTTAAAGAAAAAATATTTAGACTTTGCATTAATTATTTCTAACAAAAGAAAACAAGGAAAGATTATTTTAGAAAATAAAGTTAAAGAAGAATTACAACAACTTGGAATGGAAAAAGTTGAATTTATTATACAAATTGATATAGAAGAGGTAAATGATAATTTTCTTTTATACAATAGCAAAAAAATTAGATATAGAGAAGACGGGATTGATAATATAGAATTTTTGATTAGTCCAAATAAGGGTGAGCCATTAAAACAACTAACCAAAATAGCCTCTGGAGGTGAGCTTAGTAGAATAATTTTATCACTAAAAACTGTTTTAGCACAAAATGATACTGTTGAAACAATGATTTTTGATGAAATTGATGTTGGTATTGGAGGAAAAGTTGCTATTTCTGTTTCAAAAACATTAAAAAAACTTTCTTCAAAAAAACAAATACTTTGTATTACTCACCTTGCACAAATAGCGTCAAGTGGTACAAAAAATTTCTTAATACATAAAGATATTATAAATGGAAGAACTGTGACTAATCTAAAACCATTGAACAATGAAGAAAAAATTAATGAAGTTGCAAGAATGCTTTCTGGGCATATAACAGAAGTGAGTCTAAATCACGCAAAAGAATTAATTGAGTCTATTAATAATTAAAAAGGAGTGGGTATGCTATACGAAAAAATAATTGATAAATTTAATGATATAAAAAATATTGAATATTCTTTATCTCTTTTAAATTGGGATCAATCAATTTATATGCCAAAGACTGGCATTGATTCAAGAGCAAACACTATGGCAACTTTAACTAAAATAGGTCATAGCCTTTTAATTTCTGACGATTTTTACAATTTACTTTGCGAAATTACTCAAAATGATGAGATAAATAAGTTAGACGATATTCAACAAAAAGAAGTTCTCAAAATTAAAGAAGATGTTGAAAAAGAAAGAAAAATTCCTATATCTTTAGCAACTGAGCTTTCAAAAATAACATCTTTAGCTATGGCAGTTTGGGAAGATGCAAAAAATAATAATGACGACAGCGAATTTTTGCCAATCCTACAAAAAGTTTTTGATTTAAAAAAAGAATATGCAAAATGTATTGGTTATAAAGATAATCCTTATGATGCACTACTCAATTGTTATGATAAAGGTTTAGAATATTCTTACGTAAAACCTATTTTTGAAAATCTTGAAAAAAATCTTTTAATAATTTTGGATAAAATAAAAAATTCAACAGTAAAAATAAAAGAAAATTTTCTTCAAAAAGATTTTGATATTAAAAAACAATGGGATTTTGGTATTTCTATTTTGAAAGAAATTGGACTTGATGCTAACTCGTTTAGGCAAGATTCATCTGCACATCCTTTTACGACAAGAATTGGTATTGATGATGTTCGTATCACAACAAGGATTACAGCAGATAATTTTAAAAGTGGTTTTTTTTCAACAATTCACGAAGGAGGACACTGCTTTTATGAGTTAAACGCTTGTAAAATTTTTAATTATTCTCCACATGGCATCATAGAGTCTCTTTCTTTACATGAGTCACAATCTCGTTTTTATGAGAATATTATTGCAAGAAGTCTAAATTTTTGGCAAAGTTATTATCCACAATTAAAAGAAAATTTTAATTCACAATTGCAAGATATTTCTTTAGAGACGTTTTATAATTCTATCAATAAAGTTGAGCTAACTCCAATAAGAGTCGAGTCAGACGAAGTTACTTATAATCTACATATTATTTTACGATCTCAAATAGAAAACTCTATTATAAATAATGAAATTGACGTTTTTGATATTGAAGAATTTTGGAATGAAAAAACTAAAAAAATACTTGGATTTCATCCATCCAAAAAAAATGAAGGGTATTTACAGGATATTCATTGGTCTTGCGGACTTTTTGGATATTTTCCAACTTATGCACTTGGCAATTTGATTTCTGCACAATTTTACTATAAAATGCTCGATGATATTGGAATATCTCAAAAAATTGATCAATCATATTTTAATAAAATTTATCAATGGTTTAACAAAAATCTATATTCTAAAGGAAGCATCTATCCATCAAAAGATGTTGTACAGATGATCACAAATGAAGAGTTGAATAGTGATTATTTTATCAAGTATCTGGACGATAAATTTAGTAAAATTTATAATTTTTAATGTTTGAATCAGTTTATACTTTTTTATAGATAAATTTTAAAATTAACCTAATGTCTGTCCCTGAGTCTGTCCCTTTGGGACAGACCAAAAGGGGTGCGAATTTTATTTTTTGCAAAATTAAGCAGATTTAGTTTTGATAGCATTTTTAACTTCGTCCCATCTATTGCTTAAATAATGACATCGGATTTGTAATACACAATGAGCACCTTCTTTTT
>Ga0209518_1000445_pt1 | contig 54350 bp, 51 predicted proteins | sample RifGroB1_FD_183993 | JGI IMG/M metagenome (GOLD analysis project Ga0209518, IMG submission 183993) | Groundwater microbial communities from Rifle, Colorado, USA - Groundwater B1 (SPAdes) (version 2) | ecosystem: Environmental > Aquatic > Deep subsurface > Groundwater | place: Rifle, Colorado...
GCAGGGTTTCCCCGTCCGACTTGATTTCATGGATGAAATCACGGAGGACTCCCCCTTGTCCTTAAAGACTTAAGGATAAGGGGTTAGGGGTTTGGATTTGAAACCCGCTGGAATAGTCTTGAAATAAGGTGATTCGAGTCAAATCAGATTATATCTTCAAGACAGTTCAAAGAAGAATTTGTTGGAAAAACTTCCATCTTTTACCGGGTTATTGACAAAGAGATAGAAAATCTTGCAAATTTTCCGCTTCTTTTTTATGATTTATTCTTTACTGTAAAGGATTTCTTGACTTTTTCAGGCTCGACTAAATAGACTTTTACATAGTTTTGATTATAAATATGTTCATCTATTTTATTTTTCATTTTTTCTCCATTTATTGATTTTAAAAAATCATAGAGTCGTATCATTCTACATCCTGATGAGTTCCGAGATAAAATCAGCAAAAATTTCTGAAACCGTTTCTCTTTCCTTTCTCACAATCTCTTCTTTTTCCTCCAAAGTGATGGGAAGCTCCATGTATTTTAAAAGAGCCACCTGGGTTTGAATCGCTTTTCCATTTTCGATCTCAATATCATAGATTGTGGATAAAAAAGGAGTGTTGAGTTCTCGGCTGGAAGGAATCAGCGGGACAAAACGGATCTCTGTTTTTAAAGCATGGCTTAAGGCCAGAAACCGGAAAAAACTGACATCTTTTTCAAAACACCCCGTCAAATAGGCGTTTAAATTGGCTTTCTGCCAGATTTCACGGCCGTAATTCCCTGCTTTAAGATAAACCATGGGATCAAAAGACCATTCTGTGGCTTTAAGTAAAAGAAAAGCCAGCTGGGTATCCTTAAAAAACTGGCTCTGCATATTTTTATAGACATTCCAGTCCATAATCTGATACTCTGTTTTGGAAAGAATCAAAGCATTGGATGTTTTGATAGCATAAAGAAAAAGAGAAATCAGACTCTGTTTTTCACGGTCAAAATCATTTTCTTTAAAATATTCTTTGGCTTTTTCCTTGATTGTGCGGACATCTTTCATTCAACATCTCCTTTTCTTTTAGGAACCGAAACAGCCCGAAGATAATCACCCTCGCAGGGGAAAAACAGAGTCGGGTCATTTGGGTTGTCATTGGCAATCCACACTGACTGATCTCCTTTCCACTTTCCTTTCTCCGCCTCTACTAAAAAACTCTCAATCACTTTTGAGGTCATCTCAGGGATTTCAAGTGTAAAAGCATGGCAGACTTTCTGCATAATAACCAGTTTCGAATTGATAATATTTTTTCTTAAGATTTCATGGCTGCTTCTGGGTGTCAGATAATCAAACTCTCCGTTTAAAATCAGGGCGGGGCATTTAATTTTAACCAGATCTTCCGTAAATCCTTTAAACCGGTATAAAGACTCCATCATATTCTGAATCGCGTAAAGATCGTTGTAGGAAAAACTTTCACGGACAGCCTGGGGGATGATATTTTCATTTTTTTCGATCCATTCAGCGCTGAAATTAAGGGGTATGAGAAGCTTCACCAGATACTCAAATCCGACCGTCACCATCCCTTCATACATATTTGTGCCGATCGCCATCATTTTACCATCCATCTCGCTGAAGGTACTGATCGGGATAATTCCTTTGGTTTTTTCAGGAAACTCGATTGCAAAGCGGAGCGCCACCACTCCCCCGAATGAAATTCCTGCTACGAAAATCTGGTCAATTTTCAGATATTCCAAAAGAGCGTTTAAAAGACTTTGATTATCTTTAAAATCAATAAAAAGAGTAGGTTTTAATGAACTTCCCTGCCCCAAAAGATCAAACAAAAGAACACGGAATCCTCTGGCAGTAAAATAATCACTGAAAAACTTCCAGTGTTGGACTCTTTGGGTCAAACCGTTGATAAAAGTGATAACGGGTTTGTTTTTGCCCTCTCCATTCAGTTCATAATAAATTTCAGCATTTTTATGGCGGAAAACAGCCATGATAACTCCTTTTTAAAAAAAAATATTTTTATCTTAACCTTATACAAAAAAACTATTTTATTTTTTTTCAATATTATTTTTATTTTATATGAATTTATTTTTAATAAGGAGTTTTTTTTGAAGCATAGATTTATCAAAAGATTTCGTTTTACCAGAGTTATTTTTTTTACTCTGAAAATTCTTCTCAGGTATATCAGCCTTTTTTTTATCCGCCATTTTGTTCCCAATTTTGTCTATTCCAAAATTCTAAAAAGCGTCAACCTCGCCACTTCCAAAAAAATCAGAAATTATTTTTTCAGGCTCCAAGGCACCTATATCAAGGTCGGGCAGTTTTTAAGCGTGATCGGCAATATCTTTGCCCCCGAAATCACCAAATATTTAAAAGACCTGCAAGACAAAGTCCCTCCAAGACCTTTTCAAGAAATTTTACCCACTTTTCTCCACGAATGGGGTGCCAGTCCTTTTGAGATTTTAGAAGATTTTAATTTTGTCCCTATTGCAAGCGCTTCTTTAGGTCAGGTTTATACAGCCAACTATAAGGGAGAAAAAGTAGCGGTCAAAGTTCTTTACCCTGAAATCAAGCAGATTATTGAAAAAGATCTCAATATTTTAAAATCCGTTTTAGGGTTGATTGAATTTTTCTTTCCCGGTCTTGATTACGGAATCCTTTACAATGAATTTGCGGATATGATTTTAAAAGAAATTGATTTTAATTATGAGAAAACCAATATAAAAAGACTCCGCCAGCTTTTTTCCGAAGAACCGGATGTGATTATTCCAAAATACATAGATGAACTATCGATTGGTAACATTCTTGTAACCCAGTTTATTGAAGGCTGTAAGATAGATGAAATTGATAAAATGAAAGAATACCGGCTTGACTCGAAAGAAATTGCAAAAAATCTTTTAGATGTTTATTTTAAAATGATTTTCAAACACGGTTTTTTCCATTCCGACCCTCATCCGGGAAATCTCATTGTAACCCCTGAAGGAAAACTCGGCATTATTGATTTTGGCTCAGCCGATACGATTTCAAATGACAATATTACATTGATAAGAAAAGTATTACGGGCTTTTTTATTCAAAGACCTTTCCATGCTTGTCCAGCATATTGAGGAAATCGGATTTTTAAAACCCAGCGCCGACAAGGAAGAGATTGAAAAAATAGCGTATTTTTTCCTTCAAAGGATGAGCGCTTTTGAAGTCAAAGACTACCAGAGAATGACTCTCAACGAAATTTATAAAATATACAATTTAAAAATAATCGGTGTAAAATTCCAGCAGCTTTTAAAACACCTCCAGATTCCGAGAAATTACCTTTTTCTGGGAAGAACCATCACGATTTTAGTTGGAGTGGTCTCAAAACTCGATCCGGAAATCAACATCTTAAACCTCATGATTCCGCACCTCAGAAAATTCCTTCTCGGCAAAACCGAGGGATTGAAAAGCATGCTCAAAGAAGATTTGAAAAAAAATATTCATTATATCTCCCAGCTTCCTGAAAATGTTCATAAAACCATGGAAACAATCAACAGCGGAAAGATACGGGTCAACCTGAAAGAAATGAAGCAGGAAATCAGAAAAATCTATGTTTTGGGGCACCAATTTATCTACACCCTGCTTCTGATTATGCTCGGAAGTTTTTCCCTGATTTTTCACCTCAATGACAAACAGGGATTTAGCCAGATTTTTGCGGGAGGGTCTTTCTTTTTCGGTTTTATCCTGCTGGTCTCTTTTATCAGAAACCGTAAAACATAAATTGGCATAGAAATTGCATATATTCTCCAAACTTAAAAAACAGGTGGAAAATGCTTCAAAAAAATTCAAGCTACTGGGTAAAAACAGGAAGCTCTGTTTTCCTGAAACTCTTAAAAATGAGAAGTGTACAGCTATTTATAGTTCTCTTTCTTTTTGTCTATACTTCTAATTGCTACGAGTTTAAAAAAGAAGACGCCCTTATGATGAGATCATTGGGAAACTACTACCTTATGGATCAGGTTAAAACGATTTCAAAAAAACATAAACTCGACCCTCTTTTAGTCACTTCGGTGATTTTATCCGAATCCAGCGCCTACTCATTTGCCGTTTCCTATATGAACGCCAAAGGACTGATGCAGCTGATGCCTGAAACCGCTTTAGCAGTCGCCAAAGGCATGAAAAACGGGATGTATGATAAAATCAAAGAAAATCCGGGATTGATTTACGATCCTTCTATCAATATTGAACTGGCTGTCATTCACTTAAAAGGAATGTACCAGTTCGTAGCCAAAAAACAGTGGGATTCCGCCCTGCATATCTACAATCTTTCTTCCTATGCCTTTAAAAAAGGTCAGAGAAACCACTCTTATGTGGATGGTATTTTAAAAAGAGTCAAAAAATGGAAAGGCTAGAAAAAATCATAGACCTCCATTCTCATACATTTTTCAGCGACGGCGAGCTTTTACCCTCTGAACTGATTCAGAGGGCAAGAAAAAAAGGATACGGCATTATCGGATTGACCGATCATGCAGACTATTCCAACTACGAATTTATCCTTGAAAATTTGATGAAAGTGCGGGATGATTTTTCTTTTTATAACGATATTTTTGTCTTGATTGGAGTCGAACTGACCCATGTGCCTCCGCGTAAAATCGAATCTCTGACCTTGAAATGCAGGGAAAAAGGGGCTGAAATTGTTGTGGTTCATGGAGAAACCATTGTTGAACCGGTGGAGAAAGGAACCAATGAAGCTGCTGTCAAATCAGGAGTGGATATCCTTGCTCATCCCGGCTTTATCGACGATCAAACAGCTCAAAAAGCATCAGAAAACGGTGTTTTTTTAGAAATATCCTACCGGAAAGGACACTCTCTCACCAATGGTCATGTGGTCAAAATGGCTCAAAAGCATAATGCTCTGATTTCTATTGACTCAGATGCTCATTCTCCATCTGATATTTTTCCTGATTTTCAGACTTATCGAAGTATTCCGATAGCCGCTGGTCTTGATGAATCAAAAATCGATTTTTACCTTCAAAAAATCCGCGAACTGGCTTTGAAAAAAATTCAGAAAAGAACCCTTTCCTAGATTTCTATTTTGAAGTCATCGTCCAGATTCCGTTCCAGTCAGCCGGGCATTCATTTTCTTCGGTTCTTTCGATAAAAACTTCGGTCATCGGAAGATCGGCACAGGCTTTGAAATAAGGATAAGCTTTTTTCCACTCTCCCTGAAAATAAAGCTCCAGACCTTTTTGGTAAGAATTGAGCTCCTGATTCATTTTTTCATCAATTTCATTTTCAAAAATAGGCCAATACACTTTTTTCCCGATTGTTTTTCCCTTGACCTGCACCATGTCCAGTTCAATAAACCTGATTTTGGAATTCTCAACATTGTTTAAAATATCGTCTTTCACATACTCGCTGCAGATCACTGGCACTTTATAAATCCGGGTAAGCCCTTCCAGACGGGAAGCTGAGTTGACATTATCGCCAATCACCGTATTCGTCATCCGGTCATTAGAGCCGATATTGCCGTAAAAAACAACCCCTCCATCAATTCCAACCCCTACTTCCAGAGAGACCGCTTTATAGATTTTCTCGTCTTCTTCAGATAAAAAGCCTTTCAGCCGGATTATTTCATCTCTTTTTTTCTTCATATTTTCACGAAGAGAGGCTGCGACTTCCTGAATTTTATAGGAAGAAAGAATAGATTGATACGATTTATTTTCAATGCTTTGAAAAACACCATAAACAGCCAAAAGAGCGTCCCCGATAATTGACCCGATGATCCCGTCATAATCCACAATGTTTTTAATTGCTTTATCATAGTGCATATTTAAAAGATTGATAATATCGGTTCCCAGTGTTTCGGTCATAAAGGTAAAGCTTTTAATATCTGAAAAAAGACAGGTCAGCTCCCTTTGAGACCCTTCCAGACGCACTACTCTTTCCGTATAGGCTTTCTGCACAATATCTTTATTGGTAAATTTTTTAAAAATATTGATCATATTGTTGATGGTTGAAGAAAGAGAATTAAAAGAAAATCCAAGAAAAGAAATGTCATCGCTCGGCGCCCCATCCAGCTGGATCATTCCCAGTTCCTGACGGGTGCTCATTTTCATGATTGAGGAAGTCATGATTCGAAGGAAACGAAGAATATAGCGGAGGATAAAAACCCCTAAAACAGAGCTGACAAGAGAAATAATCACAATAATCACAGAAATATCTTTAAATATTTCCCTGGATTCCTCATAAAACTCGTTGATCTCTTCCCCTTTCATTAAAAAAATATTCCAATTCGGGTTAAACTTATACACCACAAAATATTCTTCTCCGTGATAAGTGATATTCATAAACCCTTCATTGACATTTTCTTTTCGGTTCAGATTCATGATTTCAAGGCTTTTTTTATCTTCAAAAAATTTTTGCTTATCCCTTTTGGTGGCTTCAAAAAAAAGTCTTCCGTCTTCTTTGACTCCTAAAACAATCGATTTTTGATTTTTAATTTCATTTCCCGATTTCTTTTCCATACTCTGAATCGAACCGTCCAGCTCCTGATTAAACTCAAATATTTTGAACTGGTTGTTGCAAAAACTGTAAATATCTTTCAACTCTTTGATTAAAAACTGTCTTGCCTGCTTTAAAAGAACATTGCGGTTGAAAATCAAGTTAATATAATTTGAAATCAGATTCGAGGTGATTAAAAAAAAAGCAAAAATAAGAATAATCTTGGTCGCAACAGGAAAAACTCTTGTATTTTCAAATTTTTGACCGAAAAAAGTCTCGGATATTTTTTTCAAAATCTTCATTTTTAACCCTTTTAATTGATTAATACAGATGAGAATGCAGACGCAATTCCTGTATTTCCCGCTTTATCTTTTGCCTTGATAGAAATCATATAAGTTCCGCCCGGATTTTTAAATTTTATCTGAACCGTATAGTTTGGTGCAACTGCCTGATAAGGATTGATAGTCAGATAACCGGCTGTTTCATCATCCACTATGTCTGAAGGGTCTGAAATCGCAATCCCTCCATTATTGATATTGGAATTGGCAGTCTGAAGCGGCAGTGTAAGCCAAGCCCGCTGCCCGCTAGAAGACAAGACAATCTCAACAACATAGGATTCTATTCCGTTTGGATCACCCGCCTCGTTCCATTGGATTTGCCCCTCAAAACTCCCTCCTCCCAATGCGGTAAAAGACTGGATCGATGGGACAGAAGGATTGGTATTGTCCACAGTCAGGGTAAAAGCACTGCTCCATGCCCCGAAATTGCCCGCCATATCCACTGAACGGACTTTGATATTGTAAGAACTTTCAGTATTCGGAAAAGTATAAAAAGTAGTCCCTATGGCAGTCATACCTGCCTCAGGCGTCCCGTCATTATTGGTATCAATTTGATAGTACTGTATTTTTGCGCCTGTATAACCCGTATCGGTTGACTCGTTCCACGAAAGAATCGGAGACTGGGATACTGCCGATACAAATTGAATCGTTGATGAATCATTAACTTTGAGTCCGCTGACTGTAGAAGGGATGGCGGTATCAAAAACAATAGCATTGGGTGAGACAACCCAGTCGCTTTTATTTCCTCCCAAATCCACAGCCCGAAGCTTTAACTGATAAACAGTATTGGTGATAGGTGCAGGCACCGCAATCGAGGCAACCGCTCCCGCCGTTACATTCACACTGCCTTCTATCCCGTTCTGGATATAAATATATTCATAATGGGAAAACCCTGTTCCCGTGCTGGAAACGGTAAAAGAAACCGCAGAAGCTGTCTGGGTAATCGTGTTGGAAGCAGCGCTGAAAGATGCGGAAACAGTGGGATTGTAAACAGTCAAAGGAAAAATACTGCTCCATGCCCCGTAATTTCCAGCCGCGTCCACCGAGCGGACTTTTATATTATAAGTGCCTGCCGTACTCGGAAGAGTATAGGATGTGGCTGTTAAAGCCGTCATACCTGTTTCAGGCGTCCCGTCATTATTGGTATCAATCTGATAAAACTGAATTTTTGCGCCTGTATAGCCCGTGTCGGTCGCCGCATTCCATGAAAGAATCGGAGCCTGAGACACTGCCGATACATATTGAACCGTTGAATCGTTTACTTTAAGTCCGCTGACTGTAGAAGGGATGGTGGTATCAAAAACAATAGCATTGGGCGAAACAATCCACTCGCTTTTATTTCCCGCCAGATCCACAGCCCGAAGCTTTAATTGGTAAACCGTATTGGTAATAGGGGCAGAGACCGCAATTGAAGCGACTGCTCCTGCTGTTACATTCACGCTGCCTTCTATCCCGTTTTGGATATAAATGTATTCATAATGGGAAAACCCCGCTCCAGCATCTGAAGAAGCAGCAGAAACAGTAAAACTGACAGAGCTTGCTGTCTGGGTAATACTATTGGCAGCAGCGGCAAAAGAAGCAGAAATAGGAATAGTATTATCATAATAAATAGTATAACTACTTGTCACCCAAGCGCTGGTATTTCCAGCTTTATCCACAGAACGGATTTTCATCTGATAACTTGTATGAGTGACAGGATTATTCACATAAAGTCCATTGACGACTCCGATTGCTTTAAAAACAGAAGAATCCACGCCATCAGCGGTATAAATATACTCTAAATGCGAATAACCGGATCCTCCGCTATCACTCCCCATATCCGCAATAGGAAAAACAAGGTTTTCAGCCAGATTGACGGTAAGATTGGATTGGATTGTAAAACTGGGTAGCGTGGGCGGAGTGGTATCGGTTTCTGTTTTCTGACTCAAAGCCCCGCTTGGTCCCTGAAGCGTTTTACAGGATAATAAAAAAAGCAGCATTAAAAAACAAACTTTTTTCATCTCATCTCTCCCGCTTTTTTAATCCAGATCAATTTTCACTCCCATTCCAAATGCCAGACCATTGGACTCACTATTAAAAATCCAGTTGGTTTCTATAAAAAAATATTTTAATATCACCTGCCCTACTCCCGCATAGCCCATCAGAGCGCTTTTGTAATTTGTAAGCCCGTAGGCGTAAAATCCGCCTGTGAAAAGATAAAGCTCAAAATACTTTGTAGAAAGTGGATAAAACTGAGCTCTCAACCCCACCGGAAGAGCCGTTAATTTTGTTTTTTCATAACCGGTTTGAGCTGCGTTTAAAATTTCTGTCTCATCATAAATCAGCCCGACAGCGGGAAAAAACTCAAAAAGTCCATAATTGAAAGAAGGATAGGAAATCGAAACCAGATTCCCGCTTCCAATCAGAAACCTGAGCGTATGCTTGAAAGAAAACCCTTTTTGTCTTTCGATCCAAAAAGGTTCTGGAATCACTTCAGGGACAATCTGCCGGCAGGCTGTTTCAGTCTGTGATGTTTCTGAAGTTTTATTTTCGTTCCCGTCTTTTTTTTCAGACTGGAGCTTTTTAAAGGCTATAATTTTATAAATTTTTTCTAAAAGTTCATCTTCTGTTTCCCATTTTCCTTTGATTCTCAATAAAACCTCTTCAAAAATAATAGGAAAATCATAAAAAAGGGCTTCATTCTGGTAATAAAGCTGAATTCCCGAAGGAAGGTATTCTTTTAGATTGGTATCTTTATACTCCGCTTCGTCAATCTGAAGAAGAATCTGAATATCGGTTTCAGTCAAAATAAAAGAAGCAGACTCGGTTTTCAGGTTTTTTAAATGAAAAAACAAATCTTTTAATTCAAGAAGCTGATTGATTTTTGTATCGCCCGGATTTCCAAAATAAGTAACCGTAAATTGATGAGCATTCTTATCTTTCAGAAGATAAGAAATTTTTCTGTCCAAAGAATTATTTTCAAGGATTTCAATTTCTTTCGATTCCCAAGGAAAAGCAAAAAGATGCGAAACTCCCTGAAAAGCAAAAAGAAAAAAAAAGAAAAAAAGTTTTTGTTTCATGTTATTTCAGCTTTATAATAATTTTATCAAATAAAGAGATTGCCGCATTTTTTTTCAACTCTCTGATTTCCGCTACAACTCCTGTCTGATAGGGAGTCTTTTCTTCCGTAAGAAAACGAATCTCAGCAATATACTCATTGTCTTGATTAAAAATCATGGCTGTATCTTTATTCTTCACAGTATAATAACTATTTAATATAACCAAAACTCTGTCATTGTCAAGTAATTCCGCAATATAGCCCTGTTCTTTTCTTTTTTGCGCCATTTTATCCAGTGACTGGTAAAATTTGACAAGAGCATTTTTTGTTTTTTGATAATTGGATGAAAGAGCCACATAATCATCGGTCAGAGTCTGATTGGTGTTTTCCAGCTCTTTTTTCACGGCATCAAGACTACTCGCTTCTTCCGTTTTTGCTTTCAGGCTGGTTGCAAGGAGTTGTTTTTCTTCATTTGAACGGGTCAGGAATGCCTGGTATTCTTTTCTGCTTTTTTCAAGTTCTTTTTCATAAAACTCTTTTTGTTTTTGAAGCTGAAGTTCTTTCAATTTTTCAGCATTATTCATCTCTTCCTGATTTTTTTGGATCGTTTCCTGAAGTTTTTTCTGGTTTTCTTTAGTGGTTTCAGAGAGTTTTCTCTCATAAGCGCTGATCTGGCTATTAATTTGATTGATCTGTTTTTGTTTGTCTAAAATTTCTTTTTGATAACGGGTTTCAGCGTTTCCGATTGCCTGTTTCTCTTTTTCCTGCATTTCATTTAAAAGCCTGATTTTTTCTTCTTCTGATAGATTTTGAGTCAGAATCACCGTTTTTTGCTTTGAAAACTGGGATTTTATTTTAAGAATTTCATCTTCTTTATTTTTCTGGGAATTTTCAAGCGCCATTTTTACTTTACTTAATTCTTCTTCATTTTTTTTGGCTGAATTAATGAGTTCGGAGAGATTTAAGTCTTCAAACGCGTTTAAATCAAACTTCAAGCGCCGGCTCTGAGATTCCAGATAAAAAGTAACCAAAAAAGTAGAGACAAGAGAAAGAATTAAAAACAAGGCCAGCATAATAAAAACAAAAAGCGTCTTATTTTTCTTTGCCTGAGAAAGTTCATCTTTCAAAGAATAGAGTTTGGGTTCGTTTTGCAGAAGTTCTGAGCTTTGGGATAAAAAAAGTGAAATCGGTTTTATTTCAATATGGGAATGAATTTTTTTATTTTCCGATTCCATATTCTCATGATAATAATTTAATTTTTTTCTTAAACTCGGAGTTTCAAAAACTGTTTCCATATTTTTTCTATAACTTTTTTTATTATTTATAAATATAATCGAAATTTCCCGCTGAAATAAAAAGAAAAAAATAAATAATACGAGATTCTTGCGGTTCAGAGTAAATTTTAAGAGAGCAAATCAAAAGGGAAAAAGATGGATTGTATCGACTGCAAGGCAAAATCATGCAGAAAAGGCGGAAAAACCCGCATCTGCGAAATCAATAAAGAAAAAACCATTTCTGAGTATAAAAATGAAGAAAACCAAAAAATTGTTCAAAACGCTGCTATTCTAGTGGACAACGGGAGAGCAGGCACTCTTTCCAGAATCCAAGAACTGCTGGAATTTATCCGGTTGATGAAATATCAGAAAATCGGCTTGGCTTATTGTTACGGTCTTGAAAACCTGGTTTCTCAGCTTTTACCCGTATTTCGAAAAACCGGAGCAGAAGTCGTCCCTGTTTCCTGCACTTTCGGAGGGCTTTTACAGGATGAAGTCAATCAAGAAAGCCGGATTCATAATGTGAGCTGTAATCCTTTGAGTCAGGCTGAAAAACTCAATCAGGAAAAAGTAGAGCTGACGATTGTGATCGGACTATGCTTAGGACACGATATTTTACTCAACCGGTATTTAAAATCTGATGTAACCACTCTTTTAGTGAAAGATCGAACAGCCTCTCACGATGTCATGAAAGGGATTTCTAAACTTTTTTTAGAATTGAATAGACAATAAATTTAAAAAAATTGAAAAAAAATATTATTTTTATTGCATCTTTTATAAAAGGTTTTTAATCTATGGGAAAAGTGATTGCGATAGCAAACCAAAAAGGCGGGGTCGGAAAAACAACCACTGCCGTAAATCTTTCAGCCGCTTTAGCTTTAGAAGGAAAAAAAGTTTTAATCGTTGACCTGGATGCTCAAGGGAACACTTGCAGCGGGCTTGGGGTCAATAAAGAAAATGAAGATAAAAGTATTTATGAAGTTTTAATTGAAAATCTTCCGATTGAAAAAACAATTCAGGAAATTCAGAAAAACCTTTATCTGGTACCTGTCAATATGAATCTGGCAGGCGGTCAGGTCGAAATTCTGGACTTGGAAGACCGAGAGACCAGGCTTAAAAAAGCTTTGGAAAAAATCAAAAACAACTATGATTTTATGATTATAGACTGCCCCCCTTCTTTAGATATTATGACTTTGAATGCGCTTGTGGCCGCTGATTCTGTCATGATTCCGCTTCAATGCGAATTTTACGCTCTGGAAGGACTGGCTCAGCTTTTAAAAACCATCAGCCTGGTTCAAAAAAGACTGAATCCCGCTTTAGCGATCGAGGGAGTGCTTTTAACCATGTACGATTCCAGAACCAATTTATCCACCATGGTGATGGAAGAAGCCACCAGCTATTTCAAGGAAAAAGTTTATAAAACCATTATCCCGAGAAACATCAAACTCAGTGAAGCCCCCAGCTATGGTCAGCCGATCTGCACTTACGAACCCAACTCTATCGGCGCCAAAAGCTATCAAAAACTGGCTATTGAAGTCATTGAAAAAAATTGAAACAACAACATTCCACATAGGAAGAGCAGCTTTAAGAGCACTGGTTATTTGACTTGAATCAAATATTTCAATAAATTTCAATCAAGTTCTTTTTTATTTTTAAAAAATCAGATAAATCCTGATTTTTTAAAAACTATAAAAAGGCGGCAAAAATGATCGATTTTTTGATACTGATCGCAGGATTTTTTCCTTTGATTTATGGGGCGAATTTTTTGGTGGACAGTGCATCCTCTATTGCCAAACGCCATAATATTCCAAATATGGTGATTGGTCTTTCCATTGTTGCTTTCGGCACATCTGCGCCTGAACTGGTTGTCAATCTTTTCGCTTCAGTGGAAGGGTCTTCGCAAATCGCACTCGGCAATATTTTAGGAAGCAATATTTTTAATATTTTAGGAATTCTTGGAATCTCTGCCCTTGTCTATCCCCTCACCGTTAAAACCAATACAACATGGATCGAGATTCCTCTTTCTCTGATGTCCGCTGTTCTCATTTTTTTTACCGCAAATGACGCTTTTTTTGAAAAACGCTCTTTTTCAGAAATATCATTTATTGACGGAATAGTCTATCTTTTTCTCTTTATCATTTTTTTAGCTTATATTTTCAATTTGATGAAGCAGGGAAATTTTGAAGAAGAAATTGAAATTAAAGAATATAAAACTCCTATGTCTGTTTTTCTTTTCTTCTCAGGACTTATTTTACTGGTTGCAGGTTCCAAAATGATTGTTTATGGCGCATCTGGATTTGCAAAAACCCTTGGGATTTCAGAACGGATTATTGCTTTGACCATCATATCCGCAGGAACTTCACTTCCAGAACTGGCTACCTCATTTATGGCAGCCCGGAAAAAAAATGTTGACCTTGCGGTAGGAAATATTGTCGGTTCTAATATTTTTAATGTGTTTTTAATTTTAGGAATTTCAGCCTTGGTCAATCCTCTGGCTCTTCAGCCAGAATCTCATTTTGACATTTTGGTTAATATTTTTTCAAGTCTTCTCCTTTTTATTTTTGTTTTCACAGGCAAGGGAAGAAAAATTGACCGATGGGAGGGAGGTGTTTTCCTAAGTCTCTATATTGCTTATATCACCTATCTGATTATCAAATAAATTATTTTTTTGATTTTCATTTAAAACGAGAAATGGATCAATAAGACAAATGAGAAAACGATATGTTAGAAAAACTTGAAAATAAAATAACACAAAAAATACTGCCACAAAAAAAATCTCTCCCAAAAAATAAAAAAATAAGAATCCTTAACAGGAAATAAACTTTAGTATTAAATTTAAAGTTCAATTTCTTATATTGGAGAGTAAAGATATGGGTTTTTCTTGCGGAATTGTCGGTCTTCCAAATGTTGGGAAATCAACGCTTTTTAATGCTTTAACCAGAGCAGGAGCAGCCAGCTCCAATTATCCTTTTTGCACCATTGATCCGAATATCGGAGTCGTTCCTGTTCCTGATAAAAGGCTCGATGAATTGGCAAAATTTGTCAAACCTCAAAGAACAGTTCCTACAGATATTAAATTCGTGGATATTGCAGGAATTATCAAGGGCGCCAGTAAAGACGGGAAAGGAAAAGGCAATCAGTTTTTAGCCAATATCCGGGAAGTAGATGCGATCCTTCAGGTTATCCGGCTTTTTGACGATGCGGATATTGTCCATGTTCATGGCAAAGTAGATCCTTTATGCGATTTAGATGATATTATCACGGAACTCATTATCAAAGATATGGAAAGTTTTGAAAAAAGAAAATCCAGAATTGAGAAAATGGCTCTTGCGGGTAATAAAGAATCGAAAAAAGAATTGGATTTTATTTTAAAATGTCTTGCGATTTTGGAATCCGGAAAAATGCTTTTTCATAATCTTGAAGGCGAAGAACATACTCTTATCAATGAACTTCGCCCTCTCACTTTCAAACCGATGATTATTGCTGCGAATATGGATGAGGTCACTGTTTCCAACTATCAGGAAAACGATATTTATAAAAAACTCAAAATCAAAGCAGACGAGCTTCATGCTATTTTAGTTCCTTTCTGTGCCAAATTGGAAGTTGAGCTTCAGGAACTTCCCGATGAAGAGGCAAAATCTCTTCTCCATGAATACAAGCTGGAAGAACCGGGATTAAATTTAATTATCAGAGAAGGTTATAAGATTCTCAACCTGATTACTTATTTTACAGCGGGTGAAAAAGAAGTCAGAGCCTGGACAATCCAGAAAGGAACCAAAGCGCCCCAAGCAGCCAGCGTGATTCATACCGATTTCGAAAAAGGCTTTATTAAAGCAGAAGTTGTGGGGTACAATGATTTTATTCAGGCAGAAGGAAGTTTCAGTAAATCAAAAGAAATGGGAAAGTTTAGAATTGAAGGAAAAGAATATGTCTTCCAAGACGGAGATGTTGTTGTTTTCAGATTTAATGTCTAAAATCTAAAAAAATACCTCATCCTGAATCTGCATCAGGATGAGAATTTTTTAATTAAACTGGACTAAACTCGCTTTTTCCGACACCGCAGACCGGACAAAGCCAGTTATCTGGAATTTGTTCAAACGGCGTTCCAGGAGCAATTCCTGAATCAGGATCTCCTTTTGCAGGATCATAAACAAAACCGCAGATACCACAAACAAATTTTTGCATTTTGTACTCCTAAAATTATTTTATTTTTTTTCCAGTTCAGACATTGCCATCTTTTTTTGAATCGCATATTGAACGGAATGCCCAAGCAGTTTAGCTGTAATTTTCCCCTTCATCAGATAATTCTGCACTCCTTTCCCATAGGCTTCAAAAGCTTGATTTTCATCGTCAAATCCTGTGAGAACGACGATTGGAAGTTCTGGAAAAGCTTCCTTCATTTTAATAAAAGTATTCAGACCCTGACTGTCAGGAAGGGAAAGATCTAAAAGAACAACATCAAATGATTCTTTTTTTAAAAGCGTAATCCCTTCTCCCAAACGAATTGTTTTTTGAAGGAGAAAATCAATGCCTGGAACATCTTTTAAATTTTCTTCTACAATTCTAGCGTCACCTGGATTATCTTCGATCAGGAGAAGTTTAATCGTTTTTTTCTGCATCCTTATCCTCCTCTTTTTATTTTTCGGTTTATCTTTCCGGAAGTTTTACAGTCTTCAGCCAAAAAAGATCGATTGACTCGATAATTTTATTAAAATCATCAAAGTCCAAAGGTTTATTGATATAACAGTTTGCATGAAGATGATAAGCCATAGAAATATCTTCTTCAGACTCTGATGTACTTAAAACAATAACAGGTATTTTCTTAAGTTCTTCAGTATTTTTAATTACTTTGAGAACCTCAAATCCATTTTTTCTCGGTAAATTTAAATCTAATAAAATTAAATCAGGGAATTCTTTTTTTTCTTGAAGCTGAGTTTCAAGATAGTGAATAGCAGCTTCTCCGTCTTTTTGAGAAAAAAAATCGAAATTACTGCTGAGCTCTCTAAAACTCTCTTCGATCAGCCTGACATCGCCAGGATTGTCTTCTATTAAAAATATTTTATAGTTACGAGAAAGTATTTTCATTTTCATCTCCTAATTGATCAGATAAAGTAAAGTGAAAAATTGTTCCTTCTCCATAAATAGACTCAACCCAGATTTTTCCTTTATGGGATAATACAATCTTTTTACAAACCGCAAGCCCTACTCCTGTTCCTTCTAAATCATCTTTTTTGTCGCCTCTGTTAAAAATTTGAAAAATATCATGAAGATATTTTTCATGAATCCCAATACCATTGTCTTTGACAGTAAAAAGCCATTCATGATTCAATTTTTTAGCTTCAATTTCAATTCGAGGATCAGTGTTTTCTTTTTTAAATTTAATGCCGTTATTGATTAAATTCTGAAAAAGTTGTATCATTTGAGTTCTATCCGCATAAATAACCGGCATTTTTTCATAATGAATCAAAGCTTTTTTATCTAAAATAAAGGGTTTCATCCCCATGACCACTTCTTCAATAATACTTCCGATATCTAAAAGTTTAAATTCTTTCAGCTTGAAATCCAGTTTTGAATATTTTAAAAGATCTTCAATCATATTCTGCATCCGAATTGAAGAACGAATCATAATTTGAATATATTCGGAAGTTTTAGGATCCAGTTTCGAAGTCATTTTCTTTTTCAGAATTTGCAGATAATTGCTGATCGTCAGAAGCGGCTGCTTTAAGTCATGAGATATGATGGAAGCGTATTCAGTCAGTTCCTGATTGGAATGGTTTAATTCATCAGTCTTTTTTTTCAGTAAGAGGTTCATCTCATAAAGATCTTCCGTCCTATTGGCTACCTTGTCTTCCAATTTTTGATAAGAAAAAAGAAGCTCCTGTTCAATTCTATTTTTATTTACAGCAGAACCAAATGCATACGCCGCCGTAATAAGCATCTGCTCTTCTTCGGGCTGCCAAAGTCTTTCATTTTTACAATCGTCAAACCCGATAAACCCCCAAATTTTATTATCAATATAAATAGGTACTGCCAGAATTGAAGAAATTCCCTGTTCAGAAAGGGTTTTTCTTTCTTCTTCGGGAAAATCTTTCACTATGCCTTGAATCGACTGATTTTTTTGAAATAAATCGATCCATCTTGAAAATCCCTCTCGATAAGATAATTTTTTTAACAATGGATTGTTGATCTGCGGCTCTATTCCTTCCTGACACCATTCAAACCTCTGAGTCATAAACAATTCGTCATTTTCAAAAAAATTTTCAAAAATATAAACTCTATCTACCTGCGCAGCAAAAGCCAATTTTTTCAAAGCAGAAGTAATTTTATCTCGATGAATATCAGGAGAAAGAAGATCTGCTACCGCTTCAATTATGCCTTTTAAAAGATTTTCATACCGGTTTAAAAGTTCAGAGGTTTTTGAAAGTTCTTTTTCCCGATGAATCATTTTTTCAGTTAAAATAATCTGCCTGTTTTCCAGTTTGCTTTGTTTTTCTTTTTGAATGCTGATATCAATCAGAGTTCCCCTCATGCCTTGTATTTTTCTCTCTTTATAAATAGGAACCGCTTGTAAAAGCATATTGGCTGTTTCTTTATTTTTTCTCATCATTTTCACTTCTTCTGAAAAAGCAAAATGTTCTTTGCACATTTTTAAAATTTTTTTTCTGATTTTTCTTCGATCTTCTTCGGAAACAAAAAGAATAGGTTTTATTTTTACAATATCGTCAAAAGAATAACCAAAAAATTCCTGACCATTCATATTCACATAATTGACTTTATTGTTTTGAAAATCTATTTCAAAAACAACCATAGGAAAAAGTTCAGAAAATTCTTTGAATTTTTCTTCATAATTTGTCAGTCGGATTGAAAGTTTTTTCTTTTCAGTTAAATCTTGAATAAAAGCTATATAAAGAGGCTTAAGTGATTCAGAATAGATGATCTTATTTGCGTAAATAAGAGTCGAAAGATAAGTACCGTCTTTTTTTAAATACCTTTTTTCAAACTGAAAAACAAGATTATCTTTTTTTAAAGACCGGATTAATTCAACTTCTTTTTGGTAATCTTCCGGATGAGTAATATCAGAAACATATTTATTTTTTAAGTCTTCTGAACGGTATCCCAACATTCTATTGAAAAAATGATTTGTTTTTAAAATTTGACCCAATTTATCTAAAATAGCAATTCCAATCGGAGCCGTGTCAAAAACTTTTTTTAATTTTTCTTCACTTTGCCTCAAAGATTCTTCTGCTAATTTTTTATAAGTAATATCATTTTTAATAATTGAAAATTGAATCATTTTTTCATCTGCATCCAATAAAGGAGACACATACATCATCTCCCAAAAAAAAGTTCCGTCTTTTTTCAAGCTCCGGACTTCCGCACTCCATGTCTTTCCCTTCATAAGAAAATTTACAGCTTCTTCATAATCAATATTTATATTCTTATCAGACGGAAAATGATAAAAATAATCTCCAATAAAATCCCTTCTAGAAAAACCTGTAATTTTTTCAAAAGCAGGGTTTATGTACTCTATTTTCCACTTTATATTAGTAATAATAACAGTGTTAAAAGACTGTTCAATTAAAGAAGACAAGCTTCTTAATTCTTTTTCTTTTTTTCTGGTTTCAGATACATCTGAAATTAAAATAAACATACGGTTTTCCTGAGGAATAAAAGCAGAGCAGTAATAATTTTTCTGCGTTATTTCAGCAAAATATTCAAATTCTATTTCTTTTTTTAATTCATTAATATTTTCATAGATTTGAAGCCAAAAACGGATAATTTCATCTTTCTTGGGATCGAATTCAAGAACTTCTTTCAAAGTTTTCCCAATCACATCCTGACGCATTGTATAAGTCAGATTTTCAAAAGCTTGATTGACATCAATCATTCTCATGTCATTTGGAATCCCTTTTTCATCTTTCAGAATTTCCAAATACGCAACGCCGTAAAACAGATTCTGAAAAAGAGATCTGTAAAGTTTTTCATTTTCCCAGAGTAAAACTTCATTTTCCTTTTTCTGAGTTGCATCTTCAATCATCAGAATAATGGATTCAGGCTGATTTTTTAAATTAAAAATAAGAGAATAGGTAATATGACACCAAACTATTTTACCTGAATGATTGACTAAACGCTTTTCAATCTGATAAGTTTTTTTCTTTCCGCTTAAAAGTTCTTTATAAAAATTTTCATCAATCAGACGATCCCCTGAAAAAACAAAATCCTTAAAATTTTTAAACTGAAGCTCATGCCTTTTTTCTTGCAAAATACTAGCAAAAGACTGATTGGCTAATATTATTTTTCCTTCTAGATCTGTCATGGCAATAGCTATCGCCGCCTCATCGAATACTGCTTTAAAACTTTCCTCAGAAAAAAAAGCATCTTGAAGAAAATCTTTTATTCTATCTTCATTTTCAAGAAGAAGAATTTGATTATCAAAAACCTTTTCTGTATTTTTAAAAAAAATAATTTTATATTCTCTTTTTCCCAGAAAAAAAAGAGGTTCTTGAGTTAAAAGAATTTCTTTAGAAGAATCTTTTAAAGTAAATCGCTTATTTTTATAATTTTTGTAAAAATGATAATTATTAAAAATTTTCTCAGTATATTTTGGGTCTTCATCTATAAATTGGGTAAAAAATAACTTTGCCTGCCGGTTTTTTTTCAGTATTCTGCCTTTTTGATTCACAATCAGAACACAGTCGCAAATATCATCTAAGAAATGACTGTTTAAATTTTTAACAAAAGAACGGATAATTCTATTTTTTCTAAAAAAAATAAAAAACAGCCAGAAAAGAACATTTACAATAAAAATAAAAAAGATAAGCTGATTCAACTGCAACGCCTTTAAAAAAATATAAGTAAAACAATTAAAAAATAATGATTATTTATTATAAATCAAAAAAAAACATAAATCAAATAAAATCCTGAATATAAACATTCTTTTCTAAAATGAATCAAAAACCGTCTTAATGATAATATAAATAAAAGAAAATCAATCCTCCTCCTGAGAGGATAAGAGCCGGAGATAAAAGATTTAAAATTCGGATCCAAATAGGAATCAATTTTTTATTTTCCGCATAAATTTTAGCAATTTCAACTTTATCATCTTTATAAACCATTTTAATATTGGTTCCAAGCTTCTGATTTAAAATTTTAAAAGCTTTTGCATGAGTCAGCCAGGAAATCAGAGTGAAAAAGATTGTTAGAAAAATTCCAAAAACAAGAGGATGAAACATAAATACTCCCGGTAATTTTTTAGTTTGACAGATAAAAATTTATTAAAAAATGTAAGATTCATTTCATAATTTCATTAAATTTATAAATAAATACACTGATAAAACAAGGAGTTTTCTATGCAGGATTTTGGATTGGCTTTTTTTGGTTTTTGTCTTGTACTTATGGCTTTTATTTTCATGTCTGTTAAGATTTATACCACAAAACCTGATTTTATGATTAAAATTTTAAAATACCTTGTGATCGGTTTATTTATTGTTATTTTCAGCGTTGCATCTGTTGTGATCGGATACCGGATTTCATCCCGGCACAGTGAATCTTATTCCAGAAGCTTAAAATCAGTCAATGAAATTTGGGGCGGAGAAATTTATCAGGAAGCTCCTTTTTTCGGATACCTGGAAAAAGAAACCCGCGAGATTCTGAATCCAAAAACCAATAAATACGAAACCCTAATAGTCAATACTTATCCTGAAATGGGATTTGAATCTCAAGATATAACCATTAAAGCAGACTCAAGCATCCGGCAGAAAGGATTTTTAAAATTTCCTGGATTTAAATTGGTTTTCAAAGCTCAGTTTCAGCTTAAAAATTTTAAAAACATCGAAAAAGATTTCAGATTTATCTTAAAACTTCCCGGCAATGCAGGTAATCTTACAGGAGTCAATGTTTTATGCGACGGGAAAAAATATGAAGAAGACTCAAATTTTGCAGACGGGATCGAATGGAATGGAAAATTAAAACCGCAGCAAATGAAAATTTTTGAAATAGAATATACCGCTCAGGGGACTTCAAAAATTATTTATACTCTGGCTCAAAAATCATTGGAAATAAAAAATTTTCATGCTGTGCTTGAAACAGATTATGCAGATATCAGAATACCTGATAAAGCCATGCTTCCTCTGACTCAAGACTCAATGAGCGGAAAAAGCAGAATAGAATGGAAAGCTGAAAATCTGATTTCAGGGCAAAATCTGGCTTTAGAGTTTCATATTAAAGAAAATCATGGAGAACTTGCAGCAAAACTTTTTTTCTATGCTCCTCTTTCCCTGATTCTTTTTATAGGACTCCTCATTCTTATGTCTGTGGGGAAAGAAGTCGAACTTCACATTATGCACTATTTGTTTTTTATTATAGGATTTTTTATTTTTTACCTTCTCAATTCCTATCTCCTTACTTTTCTTCCGGTTATCGGCGCAATCTTCACATCACTTGCCGTTTCTTCCGGAATAGTCATTTATTACAGTATTCTTTTAAAAAAAGGGAAAGAACTGATTCAAGCCGTTATTCTTTCTCTTGCCCTTTTTCAATGGCTTTTCTCCGGAGCATTTTTTGCGGAAGAATACACCGGGCTTTTCATTACCTTAGGAAGCATAGGGGCTTTTATTCTTTTAATTAAAAAAACAGCTTCTGTCAAATGGAACAAATGGTAAACAGATTATTTTTGGAAAACAAATGAAAAAATTGATTCAGTTTTTAAAACTTAAAATTATTTTTCTGGCAGTTGGGATAGGAATACTGCTCCTGATTATTTTATCTTTCTTTATCTGGCTGAAAATAAATTCCAAGCCCGTTCAGATAGAAAATCATGATTTTACTTTGATCGAAATTAAAAAAGGAAGCGCTTTTCTCACTACAGCCGATGAACTTTATGATAAAAAACTCATCCGCTCCCCTTTGGCCGCTAAAATCATCTGGAAAATACGAAACTATAATCTCAAAGCCGGTTACTATCAAATTTCGCCTTCTATGCGCCTGGATAAAATACTGGATATTTTTGCCAGCGGTAAAGAATTTTTAGAAAAATTAACGATCCCTGAAGGGCTCAGCATTGAAGAAATTGGAGAAGTGATTGAAAAATCCAATTTTAAAGAAATAAAACAGGAATTTCTTGAGACAGTCCGCGATCCTCTTTTTCTGAAAAAATACTTTATTCCCTTTGACAGCGCCGAAGGATATCTTTTTCCTTCCACCTATCTTCTTCATAAAAAAATAAGCGGAAAAGAACTTGCGGTTAAAATGGTTGATACTTTTTTTGAGAAAGCGGGAGAATCTTTTAAAACCCTTTCACCTGAAAAACAGAAAGAAGTGATGATTCTTGCTTCTATCATTGAAAAAGAAGGAAAAAAAGACTCAGAGCGCCCAATCATTGCATCTGTTTTTACAAACAGACTGGCAAAAAAAATTCTTCTTGAATCCTGCGCGACCGTTATTTATGCATTTGAAAAAAAAGGAATTCAGAAAAAAAGACTTCTTTATAGAGATTTAAAAATCAAATCTCCTTTTAATACCTATCTTTACCCCGGTCTTCCTCCTTCCCCCATATCAAGCTTTGGAACCGTATCGCTTCATGCTGCAATGAATCCAGCAGAAACGGATTATCTTTATTTTGTCTATAAAGGGAATGGAGAACACATTTTTACGAAAACTTTGAAAGAGCATATGGCTGCGTACCGTCAATATATTTTATACCAGACACAGAGGAAATAAAAAATGAAAAAAGAAAATTTTTCGCTGATTAATATTTTTATGAGAATTACTTTGTTTTTAGATATCATGGTTTTAGCTGTCGGCACTTTTTTTATTGTAACCAATAACCAGACAATTATTCCTTATATTCCTGATATTCAATATAAAAATTTTATGAATGAATTTAATTTCATGATTATTATTATAGGAATTGCCCTGGGACTTCTCAATCTTGTTTTATTTTTTCTACTCTCATTCTACAGCCGCCAAAAATACTTTAAGCTTCTTGAAAAAATAGATTTTGAAAATATAGAGGAAACTGTGGGAATCCTTAAAAAAATGCGTGATATTGATGAATTTGGATATATGGGCAGGAAACTGAAAGAAATATTTGGGATTTACGCCCGTTTTTCAAATGTCAAAAAACTGAAACTGAACTTTGAACAGGAAAAATTTAAAGTTGCTTTAAATATGATTGATCAGGGGATTCTTCTTCTTGAGAAAAAAAATTTAAACTCAAATTTTAAAATTAAATATATCAACAGTAAAGCGCTTAATCTTTTAAAACTCGACAAAAGAAGTGTCATCTTAGGCAAAGACATTGAATCTCTTCTTGATAATGAAGGAATTAGATTTTTCCAGGAATATATCAATAACTTTGAATATGAAAAAACAAGTGATATCTTTGATTTTTCTATTGACCTTGATTTTACTGAAATCAAAATGAAGTTTCTGGTTAATTTATCAGAAATTACAGAACAGACTTCTGAATTAAAACCGGGATTTTTAAATAAAGAACCTGAATTTAACCTTTTTCTAGCCAGAATTCTTCCTTTTATTTTCAAATGGCCCTATGAACTTTCAAGCGGTCAGAAAGAAAAAATGGAAACGATGAAAAACACCATAACAGACTCTATTATGATTATTTTTGATAAAAGAAAAATAAAGTAATTTTTATTTACCGGTAAAGGACACCTACTACTTCGGTATGCTGAGTCTGAGGAAACATATCGAAAGGCTGGATTTCGTCAATCTTATAACCGCCATTGCCCAGTTCTTTAATATCTCTGGAAAAAGTGTCCGGATTGCACGATGAATAAATAATAACTTGCGGAGCTGCCTGAATCAAAGTCGCTGTCATTTCAGGACTGATACCTGCTCTCGGAGGATTGATAATCACAGTATCGTATAAAAATCCGTATTCGTAAAATCTCGAAGCATCGGCTGCAATAAAAGAAGCATTTTGAATATGATTTCTTTCCAGAACCTTGTTTCCGTTTTCTACCAATCGCTTATTCACTTCCAGACCAACCACTTTTTCAAAAAGAGGGGAAAGAAACTGCCCGATAATTCCTACCCCTGAATAGAGATCCAAAAGACCTTTTCCTACTTTATGGCTGACAATCAGTTTTTTAATATATTCAAGCCATTTAGGAATAATAGTCCGGTTGATTTGAAAAAAAGTATCCGCGTCAATCATAAAATCAAGATCAGCCACCCGGTCAAAAAAACTGTCTTTTTTAATGGTCGAATTAATCGTCTGACCTTCCCCATTACTCCGGATAACCAGCGCTTTCATTCCCTTCAGTTTCAGCCTTTCAGAAGGGTTATCCAGAAAATCTCTGATTTTTTCATTGATAGGATGTTCCATGAGAGGGCATTCCTGAATCGCAAAAGGTTTTGTTGTTCCGGGATAGCAAAAGCCGATAAAAGATTCTTCTCTCCCGAAAACCTGAAAAGAACCTTTATTCCGGTAATGAATGGTATTATCTGAAGCAATGATCGGATTGACAGGGATTTCAATTTTCCCGATCCGCCTGAGAGATTCTTCAATAATTTCTTTTTTTATCTGCAATTGATTTTCATAATCAGTCATTTGGAACTGACAGCCGCCGCAATTTCCAAAAAGCGGGCAGAAAGCTTCTTTTCTGATGGGGGATGACTCTAATATTTCCAGTATTTTTCCAAAATAAACTCCCCTTCTTCTATATATCTCGACTTCAACCGTTTCTCCGGGAAGGACAAAGGGAATAAAAACAGCGTTTTCATTGTGAATGGTAAACCCATAGCCTCCAGACACTATTTTATCGATTTTTACTGTGAGTTTATCATTCATCATTAAACCTTAATCATTATTTTACATTTTTTGTTTTTAAAAAAGTTCCAAACTTTTTATCAACAACGACAATATGATCGATCAGCCAATTATTTAAAAATTTAAAAAGTTCGAGTGTAACGGTAATCTCTCCCTTGGCAAATTTTCGCTGGAAAGCAAGAACTTGATCCACTAGATTTTTATGCGCCAAGATGTGGTGATCTGAATCTGGATAATTGTATTTTTCCATCAAAGATTCTTCAGTTTCAAAATGATAGACCGTATAGTCTGCCAGTTCTTTTAAAATATCACCGGTTACCGATTTCCCTTTTCCGATCTTCATCGCATCAAAAAGCTTATTGACCAGTTCAACTAATTTCTGATGCTGGGTATCTATAGCTGAGATATTTACCTTCAAATTATCAGACCATTCTAAATTTGGCATAGAAACCTCCAATAGATTTTTTATCGTTTATAAATTTAGACAGAAACTTTGGATAAACAAAATAAAAGATTTTATTTATCTCTCTCAATCCATTAAATTTTTATGAAGAAAATAAAGACGCATGAGGAGGAAATATGACAATAAAATATTCGGGAGAATCAGGGTTAAATGTTTATTTCTTTTATGAAAATGACCCTGAAATACCCTCTTTTTTAATCGAAAAAGGGATTTTTAAAGGTGAAAAAAATGAATTTTATCTTCATGGTTTAGAAAAAGAAACAAAAATATATGCAGGACTGGGTGAAAAAAATAAAACAACCCCCTATTCTCTTCTCCAGACCGGAACAAAAATAGTTCGGGCTTATTTCGAAAAACTAAAAGAAAAATCCATTTCTTTTGATTTCGAAAAGATAGAGCAAAACCTTTCTTTCTTTTTGCTGGAAGGTCTTTTTCTTGAAATCTTTTATTCTTTTCACCTTAAAAAAGAAGCAAAAAAAAGAACTCTGGAAGAAATCATTATTAAAAACACTGCCCCAGAAATTGTTCGGAGAGCTTTTCAATTTTCAGAAAGCAGAAATTTGATCCGTGAATTGGTAGATCTCCCCGCAAATCTCCTCCGCCCTCATGATATGGCGGAAAAAATTGCCGCTGTCTTTGAAAATTCTGATATACAGGTAGAAATTTGGGACAGCGCCAAACTTGAAAAAGAAAAAATGGAAGGTATTCTTTCTGTAGGAAAAGGGTCTCAAGCAGCTCCTTATTTTATTCATCTTCACTATATTCCTGAAAATCCCATAAAAAAACTGATTCTTATCGGAAAAGGAATTACTTTTGATTCCGGAGGTCTTTCATTAAAACCGACTGACAGCATGCTCGACATGAAGGGAGATATGGCAGGCGCGGCTACGGTTGTAGGACTCCTTCACCTTATTGAAAAAATCGATCTTCCGATTGAAATCAACGCATTGATCCCTCTGGCTGAAAACATGATCTCAGGAAATGCTTATCGAGTCAGTGATGTGATTCAGTATAAAAACGGAAAAAGTGTGGAAGTGGTCAATACAGATGCAGAAGGCAGACTGGTGCTGGCAGATGCATTGATTTACAGTGAAAAATTTGAATCTGATTTGATGATTGATCTGGCAACTTTGACCGGAGCTTGTATGGTGGCTCTTGGAACTGATATTTACGGAGTGTTTTCAAATGATGAAAAAACAGGAATAGATTTTGCTTCTTTTGTCAATGAAAAAACATCTGAAAAAGCTTGGGCGCTTCCTCTTTTTGAAAAATACAAAGATCAGCTTAAATCAAAAATAGCAGATTTAAAAAATACGGGGAAACGCTGGGGAGGGTCGATTACCGCTGCCCTTTTTCTGAAAGAATTTGTCCCGGAAAATAAAAAATGGATACACCTGGATATTGCCGGTCCTTTTTTCGATGACGGAATCGGAATTTTTGACTCTATGGCCACGGGAATTCCTTTTGAATCGGTGGCTTTATATCTGGAAGAAATTTTTTTGAAGCAGTAAGATGATTATATTTTATATTTCTAACTTTAAAATTTTCGGAGGGAATATGAAAAAAATATTACTTGCCTTGATTCTGCTGATTCCAGTTTGGACAATGGCGGCAGAAACAACTGTATCTATGACAGGATCAAGCGGACTGATTGCGGTTCCATCGGGCGATACCTTGTCAGACAATACAGTTTATTTAGGAAGCTGGATGCTTTTAGCCAATGAAACAGGCTATCTGCCACGATTTGCAGTTTCGATTTTACAAGGAAGATTTGAAATCGGCGGCGGCGGCGATATTCAGCATCCCAATGATCCTTCTTGGCTCATTAATGCAAAATATAAACTCTATGATGATAAAGGCGGAGGACTGAGAGTTTCTTTCGGAGGTGATTATCAACACAATTCAAATGCCAATCTTTCTTGGGACAACGGACAGCTTTTTCTTGCTTTCACATGGGAAGGATGGGCAAAGACAAGCGTTATGTTTGGAAAAACTTTCGGTGATTTTACTGAAAAAAATAACATTGACTTTGGAATCGGTGTAGAAAGAACTTTATGGTCTGGAGGATTTGGAAGCTTTGGGCTTATTTTGGACTTTGTCAACTACGAATACCGCCTTCATAAAGGCAGTATCAGAGGCGCTGGTGAAACTCAAAGAGGAATTTTCAGCGCAGGGATTCGTCTCGGTCTTTTTAAAAATCTGATTAATGTTGATTTTGCTTCAACAGACCTTTTAGATGCATCCAGAGAGTTTGTCTTTTCAGCAGGAATTGACCTTCATTTCTAAGGATTTTTATTTTGTCAATAATTTCAGTTCAAAAGACTTGAAGTTATTGACAATTTTTTTTATTCATCCGAGTCAAATCCTATAAAATTCTTTGGAATTGTTTTTTGAGAACTGACTCCCATTTCTTTTAATTTGGTTAATTTTGAAATCAGGTTCCCTTTTCCTGTTTTTGAACGGCTAAAGACTTCATCGTAACTTTCTTTCGCTTTCGTGATTGCCCTTCCTGTCTCTTCAAAAGAGTCTAAAATAAGAATTATTTTATCATGAATTTCTTCTACTATTTTAAAAATTTCTTTCACATTCTGGATTTGGTTTTCCTGTTTCCAGATATTGTTAATGGTCCAAAGAGTAGCGGTGAGTGTTGTGGGAGTGAGGATCATAATATTTTTTTTCCAGGCTTCTTCCAAAATCTTTTTATTTTCAGAAAGCACAATATTTAAAACCGGTTCAATCGGCATAAAAAGAAAAACAAAATCAGGCGAGTTTAAATCCTTGTTTTTCTGATACTCTTTTGAAGATAAATCCTGAATATGCTTTGAAACTGATTTTAAAAGTTCTTGAGATGCTTTTTTCTGATCTTCTTCATTTTCAGCGTTGACCCATTTTTCATAAGCCACAAGAGAAACTTTTGAATCTACAATCAGATGCTTTTGATCGGGAAGCTGAATAATAATGTCAGGTTTTTGATTTTTTCCATCACTGTCTTTTAAAGAAAGCTCCCTGCCTTGGGAAATATAATGAATCCCTTCTTTAAATCCTGATGTTTCTAAAATCCGCTCAAGAATCATTTCACCCCAGTCTCCCTGAGCCTTGTTCTCGCCTTTTAATGCCTTTGCCAGGTGATCGGCTTCTTTGGAAAGAGTTAAAGTCAGTTTTTGCATTTCTTCTAATTTTGTTGACAATGCAGCATTTTTTTCAAGTCCGTCATTGTGATTTTTCTCAACTTTTTCCTGAAAATCTTTGATTTTTTCTTTTAAAGGATTTAATATTTCTTCCAACTGGTTTTTATTGAGATCAGTAAACTTTCTTGATTTTTGCTCCAGAATCTGATTGGCCAAATTTTCAAAAGAATCGCTGAATTTTTTCTGAAGCTCTTCAATTTGTTTTTTTTCCTCTTCCACTCTTTTTTTCAGGTTTTCATAATCCGATTGAAGAAAAGAATGTTTTTTAGAAAGTTCGATTAATTTTTCTCTTTCTTCCTGGAGAAGACTGCCCTGTTTTTGAAAATTTTCTTTTTCCGCTGAAAGACCTGAACAGGTTTTTTCCAGCAAAAGATTTTTTTCTATCTGTTTTTTTAAATTTTCATCGTTTTCTTTAAACCTGATTTCAAGACTTGAATAAAGAGTATGAATTTTTGAAAACTCAAGCTCTAAATTTTTTTTATCATTTAATAAATTGATATTTTTTTTTAATTCTTTGAGGTAAAGATAGATTACGCCCCCTGCTAAAACAACCAGAATACCGATGATAATATAAAAAATCTCCATTTTCTCTTCCTCTCTATATATTTTTTAACAAAACAATTTTCATTCATCCGTTTTTGTCTCAATTGAATTAATGAAGACTTAAATTTAATGGAATTAAAAAATAAGAACAAAATATTGACAAAAATTTTTTTTTCATTATTATTATAAAAACTTAATTTAATAATTTTAAACCATTCATTTTGTTTTAAGGAGTTGAAAATGGTGCAGTACGATGAAGCAGGCGAAGTTTTAATAAACAATGTGAGTATTCATTATGAATATTTCGGAAAAAAGAACGGCCCGGTTATTGTTTTTTTTAATGGCGTTGCGATGGAAACAGCCTCATGGTATCAGTTTCTACCGCCGGTTCTTCAAAAATTTGATGTTCTTCTTTGGGATTTCAGGGGGCAGGGAAAATCAACTTCCGACAACAACCCTTACAGTATTGAAGAATTTGCGGACTATCTCAAAGCAATTCTGATAAAATTGAAACTGGATCCAAAAAATGTCAATCTCCTTGGGGTATCTTTCGGAGCCATTGTAGCGGCTGAATTTTTAAGAAAACACAGCGCCTGTGTCAACCGGGCAGTGCTTTCAGGAGTTATCATTTCTCCTGAAAAAATTTATCAATATCAGGCAGAAGCGGGAAAAAAGATTCTTGAAATGGGCTTAATTGACCTTTGGATTGATAGCCTTTACACCACTCTTTTCAGCGAGAACTTTTTAAGGTCTATTGAACCTTTTATCCCAAAACTGAAAGAAGCTTTAAACCAGCGCTATAAAAACAGGATCAGTTCGCTCATGCGGCTTTTAGAATCAGAAGACAAATATGTGCGGAATATTGAAAACCTTTATCCTGAGTTTAAAAAAGTAGAGAATCAGGTTTTAATCATTGCGGGGGAACATGACCGCTTAACGCCGCCTTATGTCCAGAAAAAAGCTCAAAAGATTTTTCACAATTCCCAATACAGCGAATGTTCAGAATGCGGTCATATTATTTACATGGAAAAGCCTAAGGAATTTTTTACTCAGGTAGCTGATTTTTTTACAAAATAATCAGGCTGTCAATTATTAATTTTAAATTAATTCGGACACCGAGCGGAGTCGAGGTGTCACTTCGGCTCCGCTCAGTGACCATTTGGCTTTGCTCAGTGACCATTTGGCTTCGATTAATGACCAAAACAAAGCTATGAAAGATTACATCAGAAAAGACAATTGAATTTTCTGATCAACTTACAATATCCATGATAAGAAGATGTTTGATGGAAATAGTTTTCAATAATCCGCAGCCTGAATAATTCCGCTGATTAAAATCAGCGGTTATGCTTTTTATTTTTCCGGCTTGATTTCCTGATAAATCATTTTTAAAACTTTTTGATAGTCCGTCTTTCCTTCCTCTATTTCTTTCATAATCTGTTCCAGACTCTTGGTTCGTTCGTCTGAAAAAATGTCTTTATATTTTTCTGAAAGAAACTGATAAACCCCGATTCCTTTTTTAGTTGGAATCAGCCTTCCAAATTTAACCTCCATAATATAACCCCTTGAAATCAAGGTAGAGATAATCTGACCGTAAGTAGAGGGTCTTCCCAGTCCTTTTTCCTTCATGAGTTGAATAACATCCGCCTGAGTATAGAGTTTTTTATCAGAACGGGTCACGGATTTTATTTCTTTTACCGGTATTTTGCTTGATTTTTTCAGCGGTTCCTGGAGATAGGGAGGGGTTATTTTACTAAACCCTTCTTCTACAACAGCAATATTTCTCTCCATTTCGACTTTCGCGTCCCCTGCCTTAATCACCGCTTTCTGTTTCCTGATTTTTGTCTCTTTCATCTGGGAAGCAATAAATCGTTTAAAAATCAAATCATAAAGGACAAAGTGAGGATTAGTCAAAGGAGTGGCCACAAAAAGATCCCCTTCAAAAATCAACTCCCGGAGCGACTGAACCGCAATGCCTCGGGTAGGACGGATACACTCATGACTCCCCTCATCCCCCCAGCTTCTCGTATAAGTCAGTTCTTCTCCAAAATTCTCTTTCACAAATTCTCTTGCCAGATTTTTCCCAAACTCTGAAACATGCGGAGAATCAGTTCTATGATAAGTAATCAGTCCATTTTCAAAAAGCTCCTGCGCCAGCTCCATGATTTTAGTCACTGAAAAACTGTATCTTCTGTTTGCTTCTGCCAAAAGGGTGTCAGTTGTAAAAGGAGGAGCGGGGTTTAAAATAACATCTTCCTCTTTCAGACTGGATATCTGGATCTGTTTTGTCTTTTTAACCTCTTCAGCCTGTTCTTTTAAAACTTCTAAATAAAAAAACTCGGTCAAAATCGCATAGTATTTTTTCTTGGTTTCCTCATTTTCTTTATTTCGTTCAATAATATAACCTAAAACAGGGGTCTGCACTCTTCCTGCCGAAATATTAAACTCGTTAAACTGTTCTTTCAGAATTCCTGAAAACTCAAACCCAACCCATCTGTCCTGCATTCTTCTGACCAATTGGGCTTCCACCAGATTTTCATTCAGCTCGCCGATTCCTTTAAAAGCTTCCAAGATTCCTCTTTTGGTCACCTCGTGAAAAGTAATCCGTTTTACTTCAGAAACATAGGGAGATAAAAGACTTGCCATGTCCCAGCCTATTTTTTCACCTTCTGTGTCGGGGTCAGTACTAATAAACACAATGTCAACTTCTTTGGCCAAGTCTTTTAGGTCTTCCACCATGTCCTTTTTATCATAAAAGTCTTTGTTCCCGCATTTCGGGCAGACATCGGAAGGATAGGTAAACTGTTTTTTACAGCTTTTACAGCTTTTAATGGTCGAATACCTTCCCATAAAAAAATCTTTTTCGATGTGTACCCCGTGAAATCCGACATCGCCTGTGGTCAGGTCATAAACATGTCCCATAGTTGAAACAATAATCAGATTAATTTCCCCCATTGCCACTTCATAGGCGGAAAAACTCTTATAATAACGGATACCCGGTTTTCCCAAAAGGTTAGAGATCAAACCTGCTTTAGTTGGAGATTCCACCAGCATGAGTGCTGTTTTGGACTTATCGATGATTTTTTTTCTTCTTTTGCTCTGTTTTAAATTTCTGACTTTATCACGGTCAATATTGACTTTTTCAATTAAATCATCCAGATTTGCATCTTTTAAAGGTATAAAAGCTCTGTCTTGAAGCCATTTCATTCTTCTGGAAAGAAAGTGAGCCATTCTCTTATCACTTTCCAAGACTAATGAAATCCCCTGAGTAAAGCCTTCCAGAAAAAGGCGGGAAGTTCTTCCCGAAGCTTGTATATAGGTTGAAATATCAGGAACCAGCATAAAACGGTTGCCATCCTCTTCTTTAAAGACAATTTCATCGCTTTTTTTAAGGGATTCAATCACTTCAGGCTTGGTATAGTATTCCTGCGCTATTTTATAGGAATGCTCTATGACTTTTGGAGAAAAGGAATTTTTTTTAAGGGTGCGAAGCTGTTTTTCCACTCTTTCTTTTTCTTTATCTTCCAAAACATAGGATAAGGCTCCAAGAATTCTGATCAGCTGAAAAGAATTCGCCTGCTCCTGCATATTGACGGAGAATTTAAAATTCGGAACCCCCAGAAAAATAGCGTAGCGGATTGTCTCCGGAAGATCAAGCCCCCGGACTAAAAGACCATAATGGGTAGAAACCCCGACAACAATTTCAATTTCCCCTTCTTTCAGATCCTTGATAATTTTATTCATTTTTCCGGACTCTGCCAAAACAGCTTTAATTTTGTTCTTTTTCAGCATAGCAGTAACAATTTCCGCATAGGCTGTACCTTTGGAAATAGGAATAAAAACAAGCCCTCCACGACCCATTTTTTTAATATATTGAAGAAGATTCTTTTCACTGTCGTCTTCATCGATCAGATCGGCAATTCTCCCCCCTCCTTCTACCTTGCCTCCAATATCAAAAGAAAGAAGAGCCTTGAAAAGTTTCGGTCTCATCCCCCGTCCCTTTCCAGTGGCAGTAGAAATAATGAGGGTTCCTATTTTTTTTGTATTTTTGATTCCTGTCACATCGTCTTTCAATACTTTGTGAGCCTGAACAAAAGTTTCATCAGAAGAATTTTTACTGTATTTAAAAGATGATTTAATATATTCGAAAGCTTTTCCTAAATCTTCTTGGGAAAATCCGATCATTTTTAAAATCCGGTCAATATTTCCTGAAGCCTTTAAAAGCGCGTCTGTATCATCGGCAAAAAGAAAATCGTAAAAAGTTCCTTCCAGAAGAACAAATTTTCTGGATAAAAACTGATTGGTGATCACAAGAATATCATAATCCTGATTTTTAACCCGTTCTTCAAACTCAAGTTTCTTTTTTGGAGAAAACTTTGAAGTGTAATATAAAACTTCTGTTTTCGCTTTAATCAGTGTCTTGTATTCATTGAGCCTATCCACAATATCGTGGAGCAAAACACTGTTTGGGCATAAAATAACGCTTTTCTTTTTTTCTTCATGAGAGAGAAAAAGAGCTGTGATAATGCCGAAAGTGGTTTTTCCGATCCCGGTAGGGGCAAGGGCGGTGAAACTTTTTCCCTGAACAATTCTTTTAAACCAGGTTCTTTGAATGCTCCATGGTTCAGACTGAATGATTTTTGAAAAAATTTTTGTATATTCTTTTAATTTTATATTCAATTCAACAATGGAAGAATAGTTTTTCAGTGTTTTATTTTTCTTGAGTTCTTTTACAATTTCATCTTCCTGGATATTTTCATGAAATTCGGATATGCAGACAGGACAGGGGTGCTTGGAAATATTTCTTCCGTCATCATTTGAGTTCCCGCAGTTCGGGCAGAAATAGTCGTAAGATCCGTGAATGTGGTATTGGTTCATTTTAACCTCAGTGTTTACTTTATCTTTTAATTTTTTTTAGCTTTTTATATAATTTTTATAAGGTATAAAATAAAAAATATCTAATAATTTGATTAAATACAAAAATAGTTTTTCAAATTTTAAATTAATCCGATTATATTTATATAATCCTTGGGAGGGAAAAATGACAATTTATAATCCAAATTTTAAGCCTTATGATGTCTTTCTGTCTAAAACAAATGATAAACATATTGATTTAGAAGGTTTTAAACCAAGCAACCCAGATAATGTCGTTCCAAGTTTTACAGAAGCATTAAATACAGCTCTCGGCAATGTCAACAATCTCCAGCTTCAGTCAGAACAGCTTCAGGTAGCAATGATTACGAATCCTGAAAGCATTGATCCTCACCAGGTATCAATCGCGGCAACCAAAGCGGAGATGGCGCTTTCTTTTACCAATGCCATTACATCCAGAATTATCAACGGATTCAAGGATCTTCAAAATTTAAGATAATGTTTAGTTAAAATAAAACTATCATAAAAATCATATTTAAGGGGAGGGGTTTTTTATGAGTTTTGATATTAAGTCCATTTTAAACAAATTAAAAACAGGATTTGGAAAACTGACCGGGGTTCAGAAAGGAATTATCGGCGGGGTCATTCTTTTAATGATTATCCTGTTTGTCGTCATCGGGGGAATGTCTTCTCAGTCAGGACGCTACCCGCTCTACGGAGTAAAATATAAACTCAAAGAAAAAGATCTGGATAAAATTGTAAAGTCTTTAAAAAGCATGGGAGTCGAATTTGAAGTATCCGACAACCAGATTTTTGTCAATGATAAAGAAACAGCCATGAAAATGAAAACCGAACTGGGTTTGGAAGGAATTATTCCCCAGGATTTAAAATCATGGGATCTTTTTGACAACCAGCCTTTTACAACCACAGACTTTGAAAGACAGATCAATGTTCGCAGAGCGATCACTGTCAGTATCAAAGAACACATTGAAATGCTGGATGAAATAGAAAATGCGGATGTGGTCATTTCTTACGGGGAAAAAGAAAAATACTTCGCGGATGATATAGCAAACAATCCCCTGACAGCTTCTGTCGTGATTACCCCATCGCCGGGAAGCGATATAATTGGAAACAAAAACAAGATTAAAGGACTGCGTGATTTAATTGCCAAAGGGGTCGATCAATTAAAACCTGAAAATATCGTGATTATGGATTATCAGGGAAATGTTCTGACGGATAAACTTGTCGAAACCGACGAAGAAGAAAATATCCGGCTTGCGAAACAACACCTTCAGGTAAAAGAAAAACTGAGGATGGAATACACCAGTGATTTAAGAAATCAGCTGGCAAAAGTTTTTACCCCTGACAGATTGGATTTAAAACTCAACCTCGAGCTCAATTGGGATGTCAAGAAAATTAAAGAAAATTTAATTAAACCAGTGGTTATTAAAGAAGATAACCCTGAAACTCCTTACGATGACAGTATTGTTCAGGATTCCGTTATTGTCAGTAAAAAAAATACAACCGAAGAGTTTAAGGGGCAAGGATATATTCCAGAAGGACCTGGAGGAATCGAAGATCAGATTCCGGCAGGACTGAAAGAAAAAATGGACCGTTATAATACTTACAGTAAAAATGAAGTGATTGAAAATAAAGAATTCAGCCGTGCTGAGACAGAAGTCAGAAAAGACCCCTACGATCTTGAAAAACTGACGGTTACTGTTTTTCTGGATGGAAAATGGGAAAAAGAACTGGATGAAGACGGAGATATGATTATTGCAAACGGAAGAATTAAAAGAAAATTTGTTCCGATCTCTCCTGAAACAGTTAAGCAGGTAGAAGAAAGCTTGAAAGCCTACACCGGTTATAATATGACCCGGGGAGATAAGATATCGGTTCAGGCAGTATCTTTCGACCGAAGTTCCGAATTTGAAAAAGAAGATGAAGAAATCAGGAAAAGCCAGAGAATTAAAAAAACGATTCTGGCAATTGTGATAGGACTGGTTGGTATTTTCGTTATCTCCATTATCTACAAAGCAATTGAAAGAGAAATGGCGAGAAGAAGAAGAATACGGGAAGAAGAACTGATCAAACAGCAGGAAGCTCTTCGAATGGCTGCGTTAAAAGCATCTGAACATGACTCGATTACGGCTGAACTTTCTCCGGAAGAAAGGGCAAGACTTGAACTTCAGGAAAACGCTTTAAAAGTAGCAAAAGAAAAACCGGAAGAAGTCGCAAAATTGATTCGTACCTGGCTTTCCAGCGATGAATAAAAGGCTGAAGGGAGGAAGACACCATGGCTGAACAAATAGATCATTCAACGAAAAAAAGCGGAAAACGCCAGCTTACAGGAAAAACAAAAGCAGCTATCTTTATGGTAACCGCAGGACCTGATATTTCTTCTGAAATCTTTAAATATCTGAAAGAAGAAGAAATTGAACAGCTCACTTTTGAAATAGCCCGTCTGGATAAAATTGACCCTTCTGAAAAAGAAAAAGTTTTATCAGAATTTCAAGAACTGATGATGGCTCAGGAATTTATCAGTTCAGGAGGGATTGACTATGCTCGGGATGTTCTTGAAAAAGCTCTTGGAACTCAAAAAGCGATTGATATTATCAACAAGCTGACTTCTTCTCTTCAAACCCGCCCTTTTGACTTTGTGAGGCGAACAGACCCCAGCCACTTAATCAACTTTATCCAGCAGGAACACCCTCAAACCATTGCCTTGATCCTCTCTTATCTGGACTCGAAAAAAGCGGCGCTCATTCTTTCCAGCATCGACCCTGAAAAAAGATCCGATGTTTCCAGAAGAATTGCAACCATGGACAGAACGACTCCAGATACCCTTCGGGAAGTAGAGCGGGTTTTGGAAAGAAAGATTTCCACTATTGCCAGTGAAGACTTTACTATGGCGGGAGGCGTGGATACTATTGTTGAAATCTTAAACAATGTGGACCGTTCCACTGAAAAATCGATCATGGAATCTCTTGAGGAAATGGATCCTGAATTGGCAGAAGAAATCAAGAAAAAAATGTTTGTCTTTGAAGATATTGTTTTACTGGATGATAAATCTATTCAAAGAGTTCTTCGTGAAACCGATCATCAGGACCTTGCCAAAGCCTTAAAGGCGGTTGATCCAGAAGTACAGGAAAAGATATTTCGAAACATGAGTAAACGGGCTGCCCAGACTCTGAAAGAAGATATGGAATACATGGGACCTCTCAGAGTGAAAGAAGTCGAAGAAGCTCAGCAGAAAATAGTTGGAACTATTCGAAAACTTGAAGAACAGAGTGAAATCGTCATTGCACGATCCGGTGAAGACGAAATTATTGTTTAATATTTTTAAATAAGGAGTACAGGATGCCTTTCGTAGAAGTAAAAGTAGCAGGACCGCTTACTAAAGACCAGAAAAAAGAAATTTCAAAAGATATTTGCGCCAGTCTGAAAAGAGTGGCCGGAAAAGAACCTAAAACAACTTATATTCTTTTTACGGAAGCCTCAAGAGAAAACTGGGCTGTCGGTGAAGAACTTCTTGCAGACCGCTCCTGATGATCAAGTCAAATTATCACAAACCGGATTTTTTTACCGATAAGGCAAAAAAAGAGGGTTATGCTGCCAGAAGTATTTATAAACTTGAAGAAATTGATAAAAAGTATCAAATTATCAAACCGAATGCTAAAATCCTCGATCTCGGGGCTTTCCCGGGATCATGGAGCCAGTATGCGCTTAAAAAAGTAGGGAAAAACGGTCTGGTTGTCGGAATCGATATTCAGAAAATCACTTTAGACTTAGGGTCAAATTATGTTTTTTTTCATCAAAGCATCCTTGATCCTTCTCTTGACTTTTCGTCCTATGCCCCTTTTAACGCTGTCATCAGCGATATGGCTCCGAATACAACCGGAATTAAAGACCAGGATGTCGCGCTTTCCCTTGAGCTTTCTTTAATGGCGGCAGAGGCAGCTCAAAAATACATGAAAAAAGAAGGTACTTTTATCTGTAAAATTTTTCAGGGAGAAGGGTTTGATGAGTTTTATTCAGAAATAAAACAATATTTCAAAAAAATAAAATCATTTAAGCCAGAAGCAGTCAGAAGTCAAAGTAAAGAAATTTATTTAATCGGATGGGAATTGAAATAATCAGAAAAGAGAGAAAAAGCTTTTCATAATTAAATTATGAAAAGTTTTCTCTCAGTTATTTTTTATATTAGAATCTTACCAAACATCTAAAGGATCATCTTGGTCTCTATTTTCTTCAAGGAATCGAGAAAGCTCAACTGATAAATTGTCAAAATAAATGTATAATTTTCCTGTTGTTTCTTCAGGGTTAAAATTAATGACAAATCCGTCAAAAGTAATCCCTCTGGAAGTAGAAAATCTAAAATCCTGCTGAACAATAGTGTAAGGGATTTGAATACTCATTTTTTTCCATCCCATAAAATTCAACTGTCCGACTTCAAGAAGTTTTTCTTCTCCATAGTAGTCTTTTAAAACAACATAAAGTTTATGTCTTTTATTTCTACCGCAAACCCACATTTCAAAGCCTTTAACCAGACCTTCCAGTTTGATTGGGAAAGGAGGCTGGATTCTTGCCCATCCGTATCCTCTTTGCATATAATCGATTCTCACACCCATAATCTGAGCATGATTATCCATTTCTTCTTCAAAATAAGTCTTGTTTTTTGCTCCGCTCATTCCGTATTTAGGAGGGGTTTTTACTTTTTCAGAGTTCATTTGAGCTAATTCATAAGGAGCTCCCGGAAGTTCTTTTACATTCACAAGACCATATTCCAGAGGCATACTTGCTCTCCACTCGCCTGATCTTTCAAAGGTGTCGATTGTGACTTTATACAAACTCTGTTCCTGAGTGCCTTTATTTGCATCAGAAGCTTCGTCTTTTACCCCGCCGTAATCAATTTTATCTTTCGGAGTGGTTTCTGTTGTTGTTGTGGTCGTAGTTCCACCATCCTGCTGCGCATACATGATTCCTATCGTTAAAATTGCCAAAGATAAAATCAGCAGTCTTAGTTTTTTCATCTGTTTTGCTCCTTTTTAATATTTTTTACCATCTGTTATTATTTAAATTATCGCCGTTATATCTTTCTTCGTAAATATCTGTCTGAATCTGCATATAATCAAAATAAGCATAAAAATCATCCGGTTTCTCATCCGGTTTGGATACAAGTTTCAGTCTCACAACCTGAATAGGTTTAATTCTTGGAACATAACTTGTAAACTGACTGATATACTCAGGTATTTCCACTCTCAGATTCTGCCATCCGTAATAACTTAAATTTCCCATGTAAAGAGAATAGTAAGTACCCTGCCAGGTTTTTATGACAATATAAAGGTCGTAATTATATCCGGAGCCCCATACCCATAAATCGATTGCTTTGGTAATTCCTTTTGAAATAAGCGGTTTTTTAGGTTCAAGAACGATCCAGTTATAACCTTTGACATCAAAACAGCCTTTGACACCCATTGTTGTTTTTTCCTGTTTTCCTCTGAGCTCTTTTGGAAGACCGTCTGGTAAAAGTCCATCTTCGCCGTTTGATTCAACCCAAGTGATCCAGGATTTTGATTCGTCTGGTTTTTCTTTGTCTTCATTATTCCAGTTTCTGCATCTGAATTTTGAATATTTTGCTTCCCAGCCGTCTTTTTCTTCAAAACCTTCTATGACCATAGTCTGAATATTAACTGCTCCTCCGAAACCGCTGCTGACTTTAGATATTCCGACTATTAATCCGGTTAATAGGAAGAATAAAACGAGCGCTTTTATTTTTTTTATCATATCCTTAACTCCTTTTAAGTTATTACTTTCACTTTATATCATACATTAAAGAAAATAAATTTCTTCTCAATATGTCAATAGTTTTATAAAAAATTTAATAAATTTTTTTTCACAAATCGAATTTTTACCAACTTGCATTTGCACCATCCGGAATTATCTGGATTTGAACAAAAAAGCTAAAACTGTCTTCCGCTTTTTTATTTAACCCGATTTTAAAACCAGTATCAACTACTAAAGGAAAATCTCCGGGTTTGAGCCGAAGCGCAGTGATCCAGTTCCAGCTTTGATATCCATCCAGCTCTTCTTCAAGTCCCGATAAATATTCTTTTTTTGTCCAGAAGTGCACCTTAGTGTCAATTCCTGAAGAAAGCTTTAAGATATCATTCATCTTATACCCCACTTCCATTGACGCATTCACTTCTCCTCCCGGAGAAACGCTTTTTACCAGAGGATTGTCTTTATAATCAATTTTCCCAATATAATAACCCATTCCCAGATTAAAATTCCATGAAAAAAGATCTTTGACCGCTGAAGACAATAAAAATGAGCAGACAGGCTTAATCACTTCATAATTATGAAGAGGAAGATAAACTCCAAACCAGAATCCGTAAGCCGGTTTTTCCAAAACTGTTTCAGGATTCATAAGAAGTTTGACTCCCGCGTAAAAATCATGATAGCTTACTTTATTATTGATTGCAGTATTATCAACAAATGAATAGGGCTTATTATATTTTATCCCCGTATCAAGCTCCAGATATTGAAAAAGACCTAAACTGAGATTAAAAGGCACCACCAGACTGGAATAATCTCCATTTCCCCATTTGCTGTTTTTAATTTCAAAACCCAGCCCGAAGCGGAAAGTCCCCTGTTGTAAATTGCCGCCGGTTTTTCCAATAATACTTTCGAAACTGTCCGCATGTGCTTCCAGCCCGAAACCGAAAATTAAAAATAAATAAAATAGCCTTTTCATCGTTCTTTTCATTTATGAACCCCCTCAAGATTCCATTATTCAATTGCTTTTAAATTCTCCAGTATATAATTTTCGAATTCTTGGAGTTCTTTTTTTAGCAGATTATAATCTTTGTCTTTTTTCGCATACGCATTGACCGCTGTATAAAACTTGATTTTCGGTTCTGTTCCCGATGGACGGACTGCCATTTTAAAGTAAGGTTCCAGGTAATAAACCAAAACATCACTCGATGGAAAGTCTTTATAATCAGTTTCTTTTTCATTTTTATACGATTTTTGAGTTTTTAAATCCAGTTTTTCTATAATTGGATATTGAAATAGATTTTTCTTTGTTTTTTCTCTGAAAAAATCCATTATTTTTTTTATTTTTTCCTGACCTTCCACTCCTTTTAAAGTTAAAGACGCCAGACTTTCAACATAAATCCCGAATTCATCGTAAATTTTCAAAAGATAATCCCAGAAAGATATTTTTTCGTTTTTCAGAAAAATCGCAATTTCAGCCAGAAGCCCTGCCGATGAAATTCCGTCTTTATCCCGGATATGATCGCCGATGAGAAACCCGAAACTCTCTTCATAACCAAATAAAAACTCGTTTTTCCCTTCTTCCTCGGTCATAACGCCGCCGATGTATTTAAAGCCCGTAAGTGTGATTTTCTTATCGATTTTGTATTTCTCAGCCATCGGAGAAAGGATGTCTGAACTGACAATTGTGGAAACAGCATAGTGATTTTTTTGAATTTTCCGGTGAGTGAGAAGATAATAAAGGATAATGGTTCCGATTTGATTTCCGTTTAATAGGATATAATCGTCTTTATGTCTGACAACTACGCCCATTCGATCCGCATCGGGATCTGTTCCGATGGCAAGATCGGCTTTTGTTTCCCTTGCTTTTTGAATAGCCATGTCTAAAGCCGCTTTTTCTTCCGGATTAGGAGATTTGACGGTTGGAAAATTTCCATCCAGGCTTGCCTGCTCGGATACCAGCAAAAAATCAACTGACAAGCGTTTGTCCAGAAGCTTGACCATGAGATCTCTTCCAGAACCATGCAAAGAAGTATAAACAATTTTAACACTTTTTTTATTCTTTTCAAAAACAGACAGATCAAGGTATTTTTCCACTTTGTTCAGATAGCTTTCTTCCAAACTTTCATCCATCAGGATAATATATTTTTTCTTATCCTCTTCAGAAGGCAGTTTGACTTCTGTAAATGAATTAATCGATTCCACTTTTTGAATAATATTTTTATCATGGGGAGGAAGCACCTGCCCCCCGTCGCTGAAAAAAACCTTGTAACCGTTGTACTCAGGAGGATTATGACTGGCTGTAATATTGACCCCGCCTGCCAGTTTCAGATCTCTGACTACAAAAGAAAGAAAGGGAGTCGGATAGGGTTTTTGAAAAAGATACGCCTTGATATGGTTTCCGGCTAAAACTTCTGCCGTTACTTCAGCAAAATATCTGGAATTGTTTCTGGTATCATAGGCAATTGCAAATCCTTTGTCTTTGAACCCGATTTCATCCAGATAATCTGCCAGACCCTGAGTCGCTTTGGCTACCGTATAACGGTTCATTCTATTTAATCCGGCCTCCATAACGCCTCTCATTCCGCCTGTACCAAACTCAATTTCTCTATAAAAACGGTCAAAAAGGATTTTTTCCTCTTTTTGATCTGCCAAATTCTGGATTTCTTCTCTTGTTTTTTGATCATAAGGTTCCTTGGTCCACTCTTCAATTCGTTTTAAAATATTTTTTTCCATGTAACCCCCTTTTGATTTATCATTTCAGTATTATTATAATATTAAATCAGAATCACTCAATTCACTGAATAAATTTAACATAAAATAATAAAAAAACTATTTTTCATTTTTCAATTATCTTTATTTTAGTCAGGCTGTCGATTATTATTTAAATTATGCTGAAATGATTTTAAACTGCAAAAATTGAAATATAATTCAAGTCATTCCACGGCTTGACCGGGGAATCTATTGAGAAAGATAATCAATTTACTGGATTGTCCGGTCATACTTCGACTCTGCTCAGTACAAGCGCCGGACAATGACAATTTTGGGTTAAAAATATTTGTAATTTAAATTCATTTCAGGGAAGTTCTAAAAATAGAGAAAATTGTCATTTCGATGAGCAAAGCGAAGAGAAATCTTATTTAATATCAATACTCTAAGATTTCTCACTTTGTTCGAAATGACGGGAAATTTAATTTTCAGAACCCGCCTTCAGTATAAATTATCTGAGCTGCAAACAAAAGTCTTAAATTGAATATTAAAGCTAGTTGAAATGTTAATTCAGGCGGCATGGATCAAAAAAATTGTTTCAAAAATTTTAAATTATTGATTTTTTAGAAAATAATAATATTTTTTTATTTCTTTCAATAAATCATGGCTTAAAAGTAGAATTTAATTTCTTTTTTTAAGAAAATAATATTACATTTCAAATCATTAAATAAAATACTCATATATAAATTTAAAGAGATAGAGCTATATTTATATATAAAATTAAAGACATGAAGCTATAGGGAAGTTCTAAAAATAGACAGGAAAATTAATTTTTGAAACTCGCCTATAGTCATTTAACAAAATAAATCTTAAGTCGGATGGTGCTGTATGAAAAAAATTTTGAGTGTCATTGGCATTGCTCTTTATACTTTTCTGATCTACCTGATTCTCGCAGGTTCCCTGAACGGGCAGGAAATAATTACCGGAGCTTTTGTCAGTGCCGTTATTGCACTTTTAGTGCAGTCCTTTTTTCAGTTGGAGGCCCGGTATTTGAATCCAGTCAGAATTTTCTGGCTGATCGTCTATCTGCCGGTTTTTATCTGGGCTATGATGAAAGCCAATTTTGAGATGGCTTTGATTATCCTGAACCCCAAACTGAAACTTTCCCCCATCATTGTCAAAGGAAAAACAACCCTGAGTTCGCCTCTGGGTAAAATTCTTTTGGCCAATTCTATCACTCTGACGCCCGGAACATTAACGGTTGATGTCGATGGAGACAAATTTGCCATCCACTGCGTCCGGAATGTTTATAAAAACGGGGAAGAAATCATGCAGGTTTTTGAAAAATTCATCAAAAGGATTACCGAATGATGTTATACAATATCGCTCTGGGCTTGACAGGACTGGGAGCTGTTCTATCTCTCGCGTCTCTGGTGAAAAGCCGTTCATTGGTTGAAAAAATGGTTGCTCTGGATGTGATTACCACTTTATTTTCAGCCGGTCTGGTCTTATTCAGCCTTATTTTTGACAGTTCTTTTCTTTTAGACATTGCCATTGTCTATGCTTTGCTGTCTTTTGGGGCTGTTTTTGTAGTGGCTCGTTATCAGGAAAGGGGGCTTTAATGGGAATCTTAGAAGTCATTGGAACATTTTTTATTATCCTGGGTTCGCTGTTTCTGTTTTTAGGAGCGCTGGGGCTTTACAGGATGCCCGATGTATTCAACAAGCTTCAGGCCGGAACCAAAGCAACTACTCTGGGATTTCTCTCAGCTGCACTGGGAGCCTTGCTGGTAAAACCGGAATGGACGTTTAAAATTATTTTAATTGCAGCCATCCTCCTTCTCACAAACCCTCTGGGCAGCCATGCGCTGGCAAGAGCGGCAAAAAAGTCCGGTTTATTTGAACTGGGAGAAGAACAGAAAGGCGGTGAAAAATGATGCAGACTGTTTTAATTATCAGCGGTCTTCTTATGGTTGCCAGCAGTATCGCTGTCATCTTTGCAGAATCGGTCAAGAAATCTGCCGTTATTATGGGCGTGGTAAGCTTGATTGCTTCGGTTGTTTTTGTTTTTATGAAAGCTTATGATGTGGCAATCACCGAAGCTTCTATCGGGGCGGTTTTGACCACTGCCCTCTACTTCTGGTCGATTAAACGCTATGAAGAACAGAATGAAGAACTCACGGGGGAGGAATAAATTGAAAACCCGCCATCAAAACATGCTGAACCTTTTTGTTTTTCTCATGCTGATACTATTCTCGGCAGTAGTTTACAAAGCCCTTTTCAACGGGGAACAGGGTAAAAACTGGCGAAGCATTGCAAAAAGCGAAAAGGTTTCAGAATCTTATATCTATAAAAATGTAAATGAACAAAATATGGTAAAAACCGTTCAAATGGGAGACAGCGGTCATGAAGAAGGCTCTGCCAATATTGTGACATCCATTGTGGTCAGCTACCGGGCTTTTGACACTCTGGGCGAAATACTGGTTCTCTTTGCTTCAATCGCAGGTGTGGGTCTGCTTATGGGTAAACGCAGAAAAAGAACAGTAGTACCTGCCAGTATTGTGATTCAAACTGCTATCCCTATTGTGAGCCTGCTCACTCTTTTAGTCGGAATTTTTATTATTCTGCACGGGCATCTGACCCCGGGAGGAGGGTTTCCGGGAGGAGCACTGATTGCTGGAGGATTTGTCTTTCTGGTCCTCTTTAAAGAAAATTTTCTGAAAAAGAAAATTCTTTTAGCGGTAGAATCTCTTGCCGGACTGGGAATCATCGGAGCCGCTTTCTGGGGCACCTTGAAAAACGGCTATTTTTTCTTTAATTTTCTTCCCAACGGGAACATCGGAGAGTTATTCAGCGGCGGAATCGTCATGCTCCTCTACCTTCTGATAGGCATCAAGGTGGCCAGCGAGCTTACTTCCGTTGCTTCTTATATGATTGGAGAGGAGGAAACAAACTCATGAACTTGACAGACTTATTTCTCCTTCAGGCAGGAATCCTCTTTTTAATCGGAATCTTTGGAATCCTGACCCGTAAAAATATTTTCAAGATTTTAATGTCCATCAACATCCTTCAGACCGGGGTCAACCTTCTGATTGTAGGACTGGGATATATTCCAGATGGAAAAGCTCCTATCATTACTGAAAGCTCTTCCAATCTGTCTCTTTTTGTCGATCCCCTGCCTCAGGCTCTCATTCTGACCTCGATTGTTATCGGGTTTGGAACAACGGCTTTAGGACTGGTTGTCGCCTTACGGTATCACCAAAAACATAAAACCATCGATTTCGTCAATATTGATGATGAAAAAGAGAATGAGGTTTGCGAATGATTTTAGAAACACTCTTTCTGATTGTCCCCCTGATTGCCGCTTTTACGGTTCCTCTGGGGAGTATTTTCAGCAAAAAATATGGACGGTTCCTCTCTCCTGCCGTTTATCTGGCAGGTTTGATTTTAGGTATCATAATTCTTCCGGATATTCTTTTAAACAGCAAAAATCTCCTCATGGGAGGATGGAAGGCTCCTTACGGAATCAACCTTTATTACAGCCCCCTTTCAGTAGGTGCCGGAACGCTGATTTATCTCATGGGATTTTTTATCAGCCTGAATGACTTAAATAAAGAACGAAAAGCCAACTACCAGCTTTTGTTCCAGCTTTTTATCTTTGCCAATGTGGGAATGGTTTTAACCGGCGACCTTTTCAATCTCTTTGTCCTGATTGAAATTGCCTCTATTACCACTATCAGCCTGACTGCTTCCGTCAATCAGGCCTGGGGCAGCCGGGGCTCGCTCAAATACTTAATCAGCGCAGGACTGACCTCTATGCTGATGCTGACCGGTATCGGTCTTCTTTATTCTGCAGCCGGAACTTTAAATATGGCGCATCTTTCTTCCGGCGGAGTATTGGGAGCGTCTTTCGGACTCCTGATACTGGTACTGATTTTTACCGCTTTCTTTTTTGAAGCTGAACTCTTTCCTTTCAATGCCTGGGTTCCCGAAGTTTATCAGGGGGCTTCTTCTCCTTTTTCAGCGGCTGTTGCCGGAATCGGAAGCATGACGGCCGGACTGGTGCTGGCGCGTTTCTGGGTAACCATTACCGCCCAAGGAGCGGTTTTCCAAGGCTCAATTCAAAAAATGGGAAATATTCTGCTTCTCGTGGGAATCGCATCAGTCCTCTTCGGGGAACTGGCCGCCCTCAGAGAAAAAAAGCTGAAAAAACTTCTGGGATTTTCTTCTGTCGGACAGATGGGGCTGGCTGTACTCGCTTTTGCCCTTCCTGTAGAAAACGCGGTTTATGCAGGACTTTTTATCCTTTTTGCCCATACTCTGGCTAAACCGCTTCTTCTTCTCATTGCCGGAAAGTTCGCCGAAATAACCGGAAGTAATAATTGGAAAGAAATGCAGGGAGCAGGACGGAAAAACCCGGTACTGGGAGCTGCTTTTATCATTGCCAGTCTTTCTCTCATGGGAATTCCATTCTTTGCCGGATTCTGGGGGAAATTAGAACTTTTAAGAAGCCTTTTTTCAGGTTCAGGACTGATTTCTGCCGGCGCTGTTGCAGTTTTAACTGCTGTCGTGATAGAAGGGGCTTATCTGATGAGGATCGGACACCACTTTTTTATTTCTCCCGAGCGGGAATTGAAAAGCAGTAAAAACTGGATCTTATCGGTTACAGTCATTGTTTTTTCCGTCTTGATCCTGTGGGTCGGAATCTGCCCTGAAACCATCATGGGAGTTCTCAAAAAAGTAACCGCCGACTTAATGGATAACGCAGTCTATATCAAAAATATTTTGGGCGGGGGTATCTAACATGACACACTGGATGACAATCAGCATCTCTATTGCTTTGGCGGCAGGACTCCTCTCTTTTGCTTTATCGAAATGGAAAAAAGTTCAGTGGAGTTTGTTTTTACTGAATGCGGCCTGGCAGCTTTTTGCTGTTTTTCAATTATGGAGCTTGAAAGGAACTGTAGAAAAAATTAAACTCCCTTTTACTTTTTTAGGGATTGAAAATATTGAACTGACACTGGTAAACAGTGAGATCGGTTATTTCTTTCTAATGGCTTCCGTATTGATTACTCTGATTTTTGCCGTTTTTTCTTTTTCCTACAACGACAAAAAACATGCCACAGGAATTGCCCCTTTATGGACACTCTTGATGGGAGCCAATTTTGCCTTGTTTTTATCGGCAGACTGGATCACTTTCATTGCGGCATGGGAACTGATGGGATGGACATCCTATTTTATTATTTCCCATGGAAAACTCAAATCTGCAAAAGCGGGACTCTACTATTTTATCCTCTCTCTGATAGGAACCTCTACCCTGCTTGCCGCTGTTATGCTTATCATACAAAAAACTGGAACTCTGATGCTGAAAGAAGGGATCGGGATTCTCTCCAGCCTCTGGACAGCAGACGGAAGTTTTGTCCTGACGGTCGCTGTTCTCCTGACCCTTACTTTTTTTGCCAAATCAGCTGTTTTCCCATTTTATATGTGGCCGGCCAAGGCTCATGCCGAAGCTCCCGATGATTTCTCGGCATTTTTGTCCGGGGTTATGATTAAATACGGGGTTTTCGGGCTGATGAGCATGGTTCTGCCTCTTTTTGGGGCTTCCTATCACGGAGCCGCCATTCTCGGTATCCCGGTTTTTCTTTTTATCCTCGGCTGGATCGGAGCCTTTACCGCTCTCTGGGGCACTCTCCTGGCCATCCGGGAAAACGATATGAAACGCCTCATGGCTTATTCCACCGTCTCCAATATTGGGTTTATTCTGGCAGCGCTGTCTATGAACACTTATTTCGGACTGGCAGCAGCTCTTTTTCATACTGTCAACCACATGGTTTTTAAAGGCGGAATATTCCTCTCCATGGCTTCTGTCAAGTTTAGAACCGGAGAACGGGAAATGCACCGTCTGGGCGGAATGGGCTACCGGATGCCGATCGCTTTCTTCGGGTTTCTGATTTCCATTATCGCTGCCGCAGGAATTCCGCCTACCAGCGGTTTTGCCTCCAAATGGCTGGTTTTTCAGTCTCTTTTCAACCGCCACATGTTTTTTATGGCGATCCCTATTTTTCTGGCTTCCACTGGAGCCTTCCTTTACCTCTACCGGGGACTCCACTCCATCTATCTCGGGCAGTTATCCCCCCGTTTTAAAGACATTAAAGACGCTCCCCCGCTCCAGTCTCTGGCCATGATTATTCTCATGCTGGTCATGCTTGCGGCGGGATTTTTTCCCGGCATCATTATGGGTCCTGTCAATGAAGTCCTCTCGGCCGTGAGCAATCAGGCTGTCAAAGCTGACTGGACTTCAATCTCCGGGTTTACCAGCAGCGTGGATCTTCTGATAGCCGGAAGCGTATTTCTCGGCGCATTTGTCTTCGCATTTATCTTATTCCTGATCGGAAAAAAAAGACGCTTCGTAGAGATGATGGACAATTATACCGCAGGAGAAACTCCTGAGGATTGGGGTCTTACTCCTGAAGACCTGCATTACGCCATGAAGTTTTATGAACCTTTTGAAAAAATGACGGCTCCGGCTCTGGATAAAATCAACGCCGAGAGCTGGTTTTCCCAAATCACATTGGAAGTCAGTCGTTTTGCAAATGCAGTGAAGAACTGGTTTGCCTCTCCTCACATGGGGACACTGGTTATGACTCTGTCAGTGATAATAATTCTTGTTATAGGAATACTGCTATGATGTATGCACTCAATTTTGTATTATGGGCATTGGCCGCAATGGCCATCGGGCTTTTATTTATGGGAATCTCAAGAAAACTGACCGCAAGGCTCCAGCGCCGGTACGGACCTCCTTTCTGGCAGAGTTTTATCGATGTGATTAAAGCCTTCAGCCGGAAGAGTATTTCCCACAATTTCATCATGGATCTGTGCGCCCTGATGGGACTGGCAGGACTCCTTGCCGCTGCCATGTATGTTCCGATGGGAGGGATTCTTCCCTTTCCTTCCGACTCGCCTCTTATTCTGATCCTGTATTTTATGCCGATCGGATATCTGGGAATGGCCGTAAGCGTTTCCGCTTCAGGAAACCCGCTGGCCAGTATCGGGATAGGAAGAGCATTGACCCTGATGCTGGGATATGAAATCCCTTTTGCCATTGTTGTGATGTCTTTTATCAGCAATTACGGGACCACTAATATCCTCTCCATTATGCAGGCGCAGGCAGGCGGAATTGAAAACTGGCACATTATTAAAATGCCTTTCGGATTTCTGGCGTCTTTACTGGCTCTGGAGGCAATGACCGGAAAAAAACCTTTTGATGTCATGATTGCTCCGGCAGAGATTGCATCCGGTCCCATGGTGGAGCTTTCAGGAAAATTTCTCGGACTGGCTTTTTTACAATACTCGGTGGCTGTTTTTGTAGAAACCGGCCTCCTCACTGCCCTCTTTCTGGGCGGAGGAGCTACGGTATGGGAGTTTGTCCTGAAACAGTTCATTGTCTATATGGTATTGACTCTATTCAGTGAAATTTACGCCCGTTACCGGGTAGAACAGGCAGTCCGCTTTTTATGGATCTATGCAGGCGGACTTGCTGTGATTCAGCTGGCCTTAAATATGTATATGAAATAACCCTTTACAGGGCAGAAAGAAAAGAGGTTCAAAATGGGTGATTTTATTACTGTCAGCAGACAGGAGATTGTAGATAACAAATGGGAAAGGGTATTGAACTTTTTCCGTCAGCGAAGCCTTTGGATGCTTTATTATTGTACCGGCTGCGGGGCGGTTGAGCTTCCCCCTACCATGACCAGCCGATTCGATATGGAACGCTTTGGGATAGGCCCTATGGCCACTCCCCGCCAAGCCGATATCTTACTGATTACCGGATATGTTTCCGCCAAAACTCTGAAACGGATTGTCCGAAGCTATGAGCAGATGCCGGATCCGAAATATGTAGTGGGGTTCGGCTCCTGCCCGGTCAACGGCGGAATTTACTGGGACAGTTACGCCACCATCAACTATCTGGATAAATATATTCCGGTGGACTTAAGCCTGACGGGATGCATGCCGAGACCCCAGGCTGTTTTAGACGGGCTTTTGACCCTGATTCAAATGATCGACAAGGGAGAAGCCGTCGGTCATAAAAAATATCAGCTGAACTACGAGTGGTATAAAAAAAATCAGCGGGAAGTTCTGGAAAGAACCGCACCCGTTCTCGACACAGGAGGGTTGAAATGACCAATCAAGAAATGACCGCCCGTCTGAAAAGCCTTTTTTCCGATATCGAAATCAAGGAACGGTTTCACAATCAGATTGAGTCACGGGTGAGCGCCCAGATGATCAACGGTTTTTTAACCATTGCCAAGTCAGAGGGGTTTGAACACCTTTCCAACCTGACCTGTGTGGACTGGATTGATCAAAATGAGTTTCATGTAACCTATAACCTCTGGTCTTACAAATACAAAATTCAGATGACCGTAAAGGTTGCACTCCCCAGAAATAAAGCTGAAGTTCCTACCATTCATGGGATCTGGCCTCAGGCTCAGGTTTATGAACAGGAAATTCACGAGATGTTCGGGGTCAATTTTATCGGAAACCCCAATCTGGAACCTCTCTTCCTGCATAACTGGAAAGACCTCCCGCCGCTTCGAAAAGATTTTGACACACGGGAGTATTCGATCAGGGCTTATGGAGCCGAAGTAAAAGAAAATGAAGGAGGACCTTCATGTCATTCACAGAATTAACCAAGCTGGCAGAAAATGAAAAATACAGCACTTATGAACTGTTTTTTGGACCGAACCACCCGGGAATGCACGGAAATTTTTCCTATGTGCTGAATGTCATCGGTTCCACCATTATTTCAGCAAGACCGAGCGCAGGGCTTCTGCACCGGGGATTTGAAAAACTGATGGAGCAGAAACTCTGGTTTCAGAACATGAGTCTGATCCCAAGAATCTGCGTTGTGGACCCTGACCCCAATGAGGTGGTTTACTGCAATGCGATAGAACGCCTGGCAGGTATTGAAACCCCTAAAAAAGTAAAATACCTTCGGACTCTGACCCTGGAAATGAGCCGTACCACTTCTTTCCTGATGGGAATGGGAGCGCTTTCCGCCATGACGGGGCTTTACAGCACCATGTACCGGATGATGGACGACCGCGACAAGATTTTAGATTTTTTTGAATGGCTCACCGGAGCAAGAGTTTACCATATCTATAATATTCCCGGCGGAGTGAGGAGAGACCTTCCGAACGGCTGGGTAGAAAAATTCAGGGAAGTGATCACTTATCTGAAAGGAAATATCCCTGAGTGGGACAAACTCCTTTTTCAAAACCCAGTGGTTCAAAAAAGGCTCTCGGGAATAGGAACCATCACCACTGAGCACGCTGTCAATGTAGGGCTGGTGGGACCAAACCTCCGGGCAACCGGGTATCTGGCCGATGTCCGTCTGGACGATCCTTATGAAGCCTACCCCGAACTGGAACTCAATATTCCGGTCACCGAAGGCGGAGACGCTTTAGCAAGGGCAATTCAGATCCGTAAAGAATATGCCATGACTCTCGATCTGATCGAGCAGATTCTGGATAAGTTCCCTTACAGTGAAACTAAAATCCGGGTTGATCTGGGCAATCCCCTCAAGTTTAAAGTGCCTGCCGGAGACACTTATGCAAAAGTGGAGTCTTCCAAAGGCGAGTATGGATACTATGTTGTATCCGACGGAGGTTTGAAACCTTACCGTGTATCGGTGCGGGGGCCTTCGCTTCCGGCGGGATTGTACCTTTCCCAGGAACAGCTTCCCGGTTTATTAATTGACGATGTAGCAATCTGGATGGCAAGCCTGGCTGTTTGTCCGCCGGATTTTGACAGATAGGAAGGAGTTTTTTATGAGTTTTAAAAAAAGTTTTTTCTCTCCCTTGGCATTCTGGAAGAATTTGTTTAAAAAACCGACCACTGTCCGTTATCCGAAAGAAGATATCACGACCTTCGGCAAGGAAGGGGCTGCTCCCACCTACCGCGGGCTGCACAGCAACGATATCCATATCTGTATCGGCTGCGGAACCTGTGCCGATATCTGCCCTACTGCTGCCATCAAAATGGTGGAAGGAGAGAACAAAGGCGAAGGAAAGCTGGGCAAAAGGCCGGAGATTGATTACGGACGGTGCTGTTTCTGTGCTTTCTGTGTGGATATCTGCCCTACGGGTTCTCTCAACATGAGCCGGGATTATCTTTTCAACTACCCCACTCCGATTGACAAGTTTGGAGATGATGAAGTAGAAGATGTCAAAAAGACCCTTCAGGTGGTAGCAGGGGATAAATATATTCATAACCTTGGATATCAGACCCCTGATGAACTCTCCTGGCTGGATTTAAACCGGGTAAAAATAGAGCACCTCGCCCCGGAAAAACGATGGGACAATTTTCTGGAAATTATCAAAGGATATTCCAAGAAACAGGCTGAAAAAGAAGCCTCCCGCTGTGTGGAATGCGGTGTCTGTACCGAAACCTGCCCGGCGCATATGAATATTCCTGAATATATCCGCGCCATCTGGGACGGCGATGTGGAAGAATCGGTGCGCCAAATTTACGAAGACAATCCTCTCCCCAATGTCTGCGGACGGGTCTGCACCCATAAATGTGAAAGTGTCTGCGCCATCTCCCACCGGGGAGAAGCGATCGCTATCCGCTGGCTGAAACGCTACGCAGTGGACAGCCTGCCGACCGAGGAAATTATTAAAGTCAGCAAAGAATATGTGAAAGGCTCCGGAAATAAAAAAATCTCCATAATCGGAGGTGGACCGTCAGGACTCTCTGCTGCCTATTATTTAAGCCTCCTGGGGCATAAAGTGACCGTTTACGATGAAGGGAAAAAAGCGGGCGGAGTGATGCGCTACGGAATCCCGGCCTACCGCCTGCCGGATGAAGCGCTGGATAGAGATATTGAAGTCATCCGCTCTCTCGGAGTAGAAATCAAAACCGGTCAGAAAATAGGGAAAGACCTATCAATGGATCGGATCAAAAAAGACTCCGATGCCGTGTTTATCGCCACAGGACTTCAAAATGCCCGGGGAATCGATATAAAAGGAATACAGGGGAAAAGCGAGAAAGCGATTGAACTTTTAAACCGTTTCCGAAAAGGCGAAGAAATCCCTGTCGGGAAAAACATTATTATCATCGGCGGCGGAAATGTAGCCTTCGACATTGCCCGTACCCTCTCCCGTCTCCAGCGGCAGAAATACGGCAAGGTCAGTATGATTATCACGAGTTTGGAGAAAGAAGAAGAACTTCCTGCCGATCTGGAAGAACTGGTGGAAAGCCGGGAAGAAGGGCTTAATCTGGAATCGGATATTGCCGCTAAAGACCCTCAGCAGCTGGTAATCGACCCATTCGGAAACACCGTGAAACTGAAAGCGGGTGAAAAGCTTGAGTGTATTACAGTCATAAACCCGGAAAACGGGAAAAACGCTGTCATGAATATCTGTACTGTGGAACAGACCAAAGGGGTGATGCTGGAACCAAGCCGTGCACCTCAGGAAGTGATTTTCGATGAGAAAGGCAATGTGCGGGGACTGAAAACCGTGAAATGCCTCAGCGTCTTTGATGAAAATAAACGATTCCACCCTGTTTTTGACCTGTGCGAAGAAAAAATCTTCTATGGAGACATGATTGTGGAAGCCATCGGACAATCGGCCGATTACAGTTATCTGGGAGATTTCAAAGATCAGCTGGAATTTGAACAGGGACGAATCAAATCCGATGAAAAAGGCAGAACCAGTCTGGACTGGTTCTTTATCGGCGGAGACATCCTCCACGGACCGGATATTATCCACGGAATCGCCGACGGACACCGCTCCGCTCAGGCAATCGATGAATACTTAAATCAATAAACTGCTTTTTATATCCGCAAGCTGGATGAATATAATCCAGCTTGTCCCTATCCATTTATCCTCTTTCACAAATCATAAAAAAGAAG
>Ga0209518_1000448_pt1 | contig 54216 bp, 34 predicted proteins | sample RifGroB1_FD_183993 | JGI IMG/M metagenome (GOLD analysis project Ga0209518, IMG submission 183993) | Groundwater microbial communities from Rifle, Colorado, USA - Groundwater B1 (SPAdes) (version 2) | ecosystem: Environmental > Aquatic > Deep subsurface > Groundwater | place: Rifle, Colorado...
GGCCTCCTACGGCTTGTAGGCTATTGGTTTCAGGTTCTATTTCACTCCCCTCCCGGGGTTCTTTTCAACTTTCCCTCACGGTACTTCTTCACTATCGGTCACCATAGAGTATTTAGCCTTGGATGGTGGTCCACCCAGATTCAAACCAGATTTCTCGTGTCTGATTTTACTCAGGATACCCTTAGGTAATATATCTATTTCACTTACGGGACTTTCACCCTCTTTGGTTAATCTTCCCAGATTATTCTGTTATAAATACATAATCCATGTTAGGGTCCTACAACCCCAGAAATATAAATATCTCTGGTTTAGGCTCTTCCAATTTCGCTCGCCGCTACTTTCGGAATCTCTTTTGATTTCTCTTCCTTGGGTTACTCAGATGGTTCAATTCTCCCAGTTTCGCCTCGCTTACGCGATATACAGACATTACTCTGTATGGGTTTCCCCATTCGGTCACCGACGGATCAATGCTTGCTTGTAACTCCCCGTCGCTTTTCGTAACTTGCTACGACCTTCTTCGCCTTATGGTGCCCAGTCATCCCCCAATAGCCCTTCTTTACCTGACCATATTATCTTATCCTATATTTTTCGCTCTAAGACGCTTTCTTTTTGACTAATAATTCGTCATATACTTCTTATTTATTTCAAAGAACTAAGTGGGTCATCGTGGACTTGAACCACGGACCTCGTGCTTATCAGGCACGCGCTCTAACCACCTGAGCTAATAACCCATAAACTAACATTATAAAAAAACAAGTAGAAGAGAAGGAAAAAAAGTAATCATAACATTTCCTTAGAAAGGAGGTGATCCAACCGCACTTTCCAGTACGGTTACCTTGTTACGACTTCACCCCCCTCACTAAGCACACCTTAGGTACCCCCCTCCTTACGGTTAGGGTAATAACTTTGGGTGTCCTCAACTCGGGTGGTGTGACGGGCGGTGTGTACAAGGCCCGGGAACGTATTCACCACAGCATGCTGATCTGTGATTACTAGCGATTCCGGCTTCATGGAGTCGAGTTGCAGACTCCAATCTGAACTACGGACTGTTTTTTAGGATTGGCTCCTTCTTGCGAGATCGCTACCTTTTGTACAGCCCATTGTAGCACGTGTGTAGCCCTGGACATAAGGGCCATGAGGACTTGACGTCATCCCCACCTTCCTCCGATTTGTCATCGGCAGTTCCGTTAGAGTTCCCAGCTTTACCTGATGGCAACTAACAGTAAGGGTTGCGCTCGTTGCGGGACTTAACCCAACATCTCACAACACGAGCTGACGACAGCCATGCAGCACCTGTAAATCTGTTCCCGAAGGAAAAGATACATCTCTGTATCGGTCAAACCTATGTCAAGCCCAGGTAAGGTTCTTCGCGTACCATCGAATTAAACCACATGCTCCACCGCTTGTGCGGGCCCCCGTCAATTCCTTTGAGTTTCACCCTTGCGAGCATACTCCCCAGGCGGTACACTTAACGCGTTAGCTTCGGCACCAGAGGGGTCGATACCTCTGACACCTAGTGTACAAAGTTTACAGTGTGGACTACCAGGGTATCTAATCCTGTTTGCTCCCCACACTTTCGCATTTTAGCGTCAGTTACAGACCAGAGACTCGCCTTCGCCACCGGTATTCTTCCGCATATCTACAGATTTCACCCCTACACGCGGAATTCCAGTCTCCCATCCTGCACTCTAGTATGATAGTTTGCAAACCAAACTCGAAGTTAAGCTTCGGTATTTCAATTCACACTTATCTAACCGCCTACATGCCCTTTACGCCCAATAATTCCGAACAACGCTTGCCACCTACGTATTACCGCGGCTGCTGGCACGTAGTTAGCCGTGGCTTATTCATATGGTACAGTCATCATATAGCGTTTCTCTCACTATATTTATTCGTCCCATATAAAAGAACTTTACAACATTTCTGCCTTCTTCATTCACGCGGCGTCGCTCCGTCAGGATATCTCCCATTGCGGAATATTCTTAGCTGCTGCCTCCCGTAGGAGTCTGGGCCGTGTCTCAGTCCCAATGTGGCCGTACACCCTCTCAGGCCGGCTACCAATCGTCGCCTTGGTAGGCTTTTACCCCACCAACTAGCTAATTGGACGCAAGACTCTCTCAAGACGATACTAAAGTATCTTTCACCTCTCGGCATACGCGGTATTACCCGATATTTCTATCGGCTATCCCCCATCTCAAGGTAAGTTCTCACGTGTTACTCACCCGTACGCCGGTGATCTACTGTATTGCTACAATAGACCCCCCCGACTTGCATGCTTAAAACGCGCCGCCAGCGTTCGTTCTGAGCCAGGATCAAACTCTTCATTATAATTATATAAACTCCTTGCGGAGCCTATTTACATCACAATAAAAAAGTTAAATAGTTACTCAATAACTATTTACATAAATCCATACTCTTTTAATAAATTCTTTCTCAAAAGAATTAACCTTCTCTTCTATACTTGTCAAAGAACTAATTTATATCAAAACAGACAATATCTTCATTAGTCAGATTCGCATATCTAACTAACATCACTGTCTATTATGAAGAACTTATTTATTTCGTTTCATTCTTACACAATCTAACATTTTCTTGTCATCTTGTCAATACTTTTTTCATTTATTTTTTATCGCTTCTTCATTAACATTAACTATTGTTATATTTAATAAAAGTCGCCATCTTTTATAACATACTCTCGTAAGTTACTTCGTACTTGTTCGTCAACTTATATAAAAACTTTAATTCATTTTAATATATATCAACTAATTTATTTTATTGCTTCATTATTAAATTTTAATATTATTAAAACTCAACTCAGTCGCTCTCTTGTACATCTATTCCTTAATTAGTTCTCATTTATTCGGCATTCTATAAAAAATCTTTAATATTTTTTTATAAAAATCTTACATAACCTATTTATATAAAACTAATTACTTCTTAATTTATTAACTACTTTTTTATTTATTTGTCCTGTTTGTTACTCAACGACGAGGGGGTTTATACCATACCCCTATTCCCTTGTCAATATAAATTTTTACTTTTTTTTAAATTTTTTGGTTATTTATTATTCTTCATAGTTTTTTACAATAATGTTTAAATTTTTAATTCAAAGATGTTAGCAATTATAAAAATTTTAGATTTTTTGAATATCTTAAAATTAACTTTAAAAATAATTTATTATAGAGGTTAAATTTTATTAAAAATCTTTGTATTTTTCAAAAACTTTTCCGTATTTCTTTTATTAATTTGAAAATTTTTCGTTTATTTTTATAATCTCTTCTATATTGCTAAGAAATATATCTACAATTTCAGGATCAAAATGTTTACCACTTTCATTTTTGAAAAAATCTATGACTTTATCAATATTCCACGCTTCACGATAAACTCTATTATGTGATAGAGCATCAAAAACATCGGCAATGGCAGTTATTCTTGAATATATGTGAATTTCTTTTCCTTTAATACCACAAGGATAGCCTTTACCGTTATATTTTTCATGGTGTTGCAAGGCAATAACTGTAGAAGCCCTAAAAATATTTCGAGTTGAAAATTCTAAAAGGTGGTTACCTATCTGACAATGTTTTTTCATTATTTCAAACTCTTGATTATCTAAAGAACCCGGTTTATTTAGTATCATATCTGGGATTGCTATCTTTCCAATATCATGTAAAGCTGAGGCAACTCTTAAAACTTCTGATTCTTCATCAGAAAAACCTAATTTTAGTGCTAAAAACTTCGCATACTCACTAACTCTTTTGACATGATTACTTGTTTCATGTGATCTATTTTCTATAATCTCACCCAAAGTAAAAATAATTTCTTTTTGTGAATTTTCCATTTCTTCATTAAGATAAAGATTATCATAAGCTATAGAAACATTCATTACAAAAATATTAATTAAATTTTTTTCCCAATCATTTAATTCTCTATAACCTTCCAAATAAACTATATTTTGTGAATTATTTTCGCTCATAAAATATATAACATATATGTTACTACCAAAATAACTTGCCTTATTTTTTACAACTTCTTCTATTTTTTTGTACATATCTTTACTTACAACATCTTTTATATTTTTATGAATAAAATCCTGATAAGTACCACTACCTGCGAGTATAATAAACTCATCACCATTTCCAGCAGCTGCAAAACCTGAAGAATGAAAATACATTGCATCAGAATCAAGGCATAAAATAGAAGTAAGTTGGGTTAATACACCAACAGTAAATTTTTTCATAGATTGAACTTTAAATATATTTGCAGATGCGTCAATAATTTTTTCGAGTCCTATTTTATTTTTTTCTATTGTCATTATGTCTTGATAGGAACGAAGAGCAGAAATTATTGTAGTAAATAATTTTTGGGAGGTCAACTCTGTTTTTGCTTTATAATCATTTATATCATATTCTATAATAACTTTTTCTTCTGGTGCTTGACCTGGCTGACCTGTCCTTAAAATAATTCTTACAAAATTATTTTTTAAATCATCTCTTATATATTTAACGAGCATTAATCCAGAATCGTCTTCTTCCATTACAACATCGAGTAAAATAATAGCAGTGTCAGGATGTTCTTTAATTAATTCTTTTGCCTGTTTTGCGGAATAAGCACTTACAAATTGAATTCTTTTACCTTTAAATAAAAAAAAATTTAGTACTAAATGAGTTACTCTATGAACTTCTTCTTCATCATCAACAATCATTACTTTCCAAAAATCTTTTTTGAGAGACTCATTTTCTTTTTCTTCTTTTGCAAAAATTAATTCGTCATCATAAGGTAAATTGTTATCACTCATTTTCTTACCCTTCCTTAATTAATGGCATTTTGATAATAAATTTAACACCTTTTCCTAAATCACTGTAACATTCAATCGTACCACCAAACTTTTGAGTAACAATATTATATACAATATGTAGCCCAAGCCCTGTCCCTCCATCATTTCTTTTTGTAGTAAAAAACGGTTCGTATATTTTATTTAAATATTCTTTTGGAATACCCTTACCATTATCACTATATTCAAATATAAAAAAATTATTTTCTATATTGAAATCAAATATTATTTCACCTTCCATATCTTCTGTAAATCCATGAATTAATGAATTTATAATAAAATTTGTTACAATCTGTGAGAATAATCCCGGATAACTATCGATTTCTAGCCTATCAGAGCAATTTACTAAAATTTTATGCTTTGTTTTTTTTATTTTCGGCTTTAAACTTAAAAGAATCTCATTTAAATATTCTTTTATTAAAAATTTTCTTTTTTCATCAGTTGACTGATCTACAGCAACTTGTTTAAAACTTTTTATTAGTTCGGAGGCTCTTGATAAATTTGATAAAATTAATTTTGAAGATTCTACGCAAATTCCAAGATATACATCAAGATCAGAGCGTTTTAATTGATTATTCTTATACAATTCAAAATAATCATTAGTTTTCTTTTCAAGTAGCGATGATGCTGTGACTCCTATACCAATTGGAGTATTTATTTCATGAGCAACACCTGCAACGAGCCTACCAAGAGCTGCCAATTTTTCTGAACGAATAAGTTCTTTTGTTCTATCCTCAAGTTGTTTTGTAGAATCTATAAGGGCGTCATTTAGGCGATACTGAATTTGTAAAGAACTATTTAACTCTTCTGTCCTTTTTGCAACCATATCTTCAAGGTGAGCATTCATTTCTTCTATTTTTTTATTATTTTCCTGAATTTCAAAAAAATTTGTTTTAAGGTGTTTACTCATCTTAATAATATTTTCTGAAAGAAAACCAATTTCATCTTTTGATTTTACATCTATTACTTCGATAAATTTCCCTGAGGCGATTTGCTGAGCTGATTTTGTTAGAATATTTAATGGTTTTGTAACAAGAAAGTATAGCAATAATGCAACAACTATATCTAAAATAACAATCGTTATAATTACTATAAATATGTAATTAATTCTAGCTTCAACTAAATTTTTGTGGATAGACCTAAGAGAAAATACTATTACAACTTTTCCAACTTCTTTAGGAATATTTGAAGAAGATTTATAAATACATTTTGCTTCTCTTATAAGCCAGAATTTTTTATCTTCTTTTATAAGTTCATGATTTATCCCACTTGGATTTAATTTCTTATTATCTGTATCATAAACTATAACAGATAATATATCATTTTTACCAGCATCATCAGATTGGAATTTTTTTGTGTTTTCATCAAGACTATAAAAAGAAAATTTTTCAATATGAAAAGCATTTATACTTGCAATTAATTCTGTCATAGTTTCTGAATTTTTTATTTTTTCATCAATTCGTTTTTTTTCTTGCAAACCAATTATAAAAATAACCACAGTTATTAAAATTAAAGACAAACAAAAAGAAATAATTAAAGTAAATTTTAGAAATAAAGTAAATTTAATTTCTTTATCCACATGATTACTCCAAGATTTTATTTAAGTTCATTTTTTAATGTGTTTGTAACTTTAATTTTATCATCTTTTATTAATTGCTCTATTTCTTTTACTTTATTTAAAATTTTAGGCTCAATTTTATCTTTAGTGTATTCCATTTCCGTAATACTTACACCACCATTTTTATAACCATATTCATAAATATTATTACCTTTTAATTCACCTTTAATAAATTTGTCACACAAATCAACAACTGTTATATCAAGCCTTTTCATCATACTTGTTAAAACATATCCTTTAGCAAGATGATCTTGATTTGCATCGACACCTATTACAAATTTCTCATAATCTTTTGCAGCTTGTATAATACCATTTCCAGTACCGCCAGCCACAGAGTAAATTATATCACAATCTTCTTGATATAACTTTTTTGCAATATTATAACCTTTATCAGGATTTGAAAATCCAGAGAAATCTGGTAAAAGAGAACAATATTCCACCAAAATACTAGCTTTTTTGTTAGAATATGAAACACCTTCCTGAAAACCTATCAAAAAAGCGTCAATTACACCAATATTCACTCCTCCAATAAAACCAATCTTATTTGTTTTTGTAACCATTCCAGCTAATGCACCAACAACAAATGATCCTTCGTGCTGTGAATAAACAACAGTTAAAACATTATTACGAGGTTTTGCATATTCATCAAGAAGAGCAAACATAATTTCAGGATATTTTGCTCCAACAACTTCGACTGGATTAATCATAAGATAACCGCTTGCGATTATTAGATCGCATTTTTCAGTTACAAGCTCTTCCAAAATTGCAATCATTGTAGCCTCATCATCTTTTTGAGGAATTTTATAACTAATTTCTATATTAAATTTTCTTGAAGCATTGATTAGTCCATTGTACTGCATATCATTAAATGATTGGTCGCCAATTCCACCATAACCTAAAGCAAGTCCAATTTTTTTCTTTTGGATAACGTCCTTTGTGTTTTTATCAGTTTGAATATTTGATTTTTTTGTACAGGAGAAAATCAGAATAATAATCATAAAAGATAAAATAACTAATCTTTTCATTGGAAACTCCTTTAAACATTAAATAGTTTACATTTTATAAAACAAACTAGTTCATAATAATAAATTATAATCTATTTTATCTGTATTTTCAAACAAATAAAAAAATTTATAGAAATTAATTATATTGTAAAAACTATTTGGGAAATACAATATAAAAAAATATAACTAATTTTTAATCAAATTTTTATAAGTTATTTTATTTTTTTATAATTTATAAAAAAACTGCAATAAAACATTGCAGTTTTTGTTAGTTTATTGAAGTTTTAGGCTTTTTCTAATATAATACCTTGATTGGGCTTTAGAATGAGTTGTTTTTGGTAAATATTATTAGTAATCAAGTCTTTCTGTTTACAATTTAGATTTATTGAGTAATCAGAGTCTCCATTGTTAATATAGATAAGAATTTCTTCTTTATTATTAAATCTTTTAAAACCATAGACATTATTTTTATTATCAATTAAAACGTCAGTTAGATTTCCATCTCTAAGTAGATTTTTTTCTTTTCTTATTTTAATTAATTTTTTATAATGTTCCAACAAATCATAATTAATATCATCCCATTTCATTCCTCTTCTATTGTCTGGGTCTCCTCCGCCTGTCATACCTATTTCGTCTCCATAATAGATAAATGGAGTACCTGTATATGTCATCAAAAATAGACTTGCAAGTTTTATTTTGTTTATGTCTTCTCCTGCCTCAAATAAAAATCTAGACACATCATGAGTTCCAATCATATTCCACAAGATATTATAAGCTTGAATTTTATATTCACCCCTTAAAAGTCCAAGTTTATTGCTAAATTCTTCTGGAGTAATACTTTTTTTTGCAAAAAATTCGCCTATACACCATAAAAAAGGATAATTCATAACTGTATCAAATTGGTCACCATTAAGCCAAGGAACAGAAAGATACCATATTTCTGCTATAAGAAGAATGTCTTCTTTAAGTTTTTTTAGTCTATCTCTCAATTTTCTCCAAAAACTATGAGAAACCTCATCGGCAACATCAAATCTCCATCCGTCAATATCGAGTTCTCTAATCCAATATTCTGCTACATCTATAAAATATTCTGCTGTCTCTGGATTTTTTTGCATCAATTTTGGCATTTTGTAATAATGTCCAAAAGTTTTGTAATTAGGATTTCTTTCAACTTTAACAGGAAATGAATCTATTTCAAACCAATCTTTATACTTCGATTTTTCACCATTTTTAACAACATCTTCAAAAGCAAAAAAATTAGGACCACAGTGATTAAATACAGAGTCAAGAATAACTCTAATATTATTTTGATGACATAAATTTACAAGATTTTTTAAATCTTCTTTTGTCCCAAAGTCAGAATCAATCTCGTAATAATCATCAATATCGTATTTATGATTACTGTTTGACTTAAAAATTGGTGTAAGATAAAGTGTATTTATCCCAAGTTCTTTTAAATAATCAAATTTTTCTATTATACCCAAAATATTACCACCAAGATTACTTTTTGGAGTTACTTTACTATCCCAACTGTCAAACTTTTTATTAGAATTATAATTATTGCTTTTATTAAACCTATCAGGAAAAATTTGATAAACAATCGCATCTTTTGCCCATAATGGAACATTAAATACATCATCTTCTGCTACTGTTGGAATATTAAATCTAATTGGATTATTTTCATCAGTAAAAAAGACATATCCACCATAATATAATGTTTCTGCGTCATTTTCTAGCTCAAAATAATAATTCATACTTATCATATCAAAAGGAAGATTTTTTTCAAAATAATCATAAAATTGATCTGTAACGACTTTTTCCATTTCCGTTGTACGCCAATTTCTATCACCATAATTAAATTTATACTTATCTATATACTTTAGGTTTACTTTTTTCATATCATTCTTTTTAACCCTAATTTTTATAAGAGTTGTATTTTTATCTAATGGATATGTGTAATTTGAAGAAATATTATGTAAAATAGCTTCTTTATTCATCTTTTTCCTCCGTTTATTTATACAAAAAAGTTTTTGATTTGTCACAAATTTAAAAAGTTAAATATAATTAATGTATATATTTACACGATTTAATCTGTGCCAATCCGCGACAATCTGATTAATCTGTGTTATAGAATGATTAAATAATAACTAAATTAAATAAAAAAGTCTGTGATTTATATCACATTTTGATTTATTTTAACGATTATCCAAATTATTTCTATACCCAATCGTTTCTAAAATGGCAATCAGAATAATATAAGTTTAAACCACGAAGAACACAAAGAAAATGGGATAAGAAAAAGAATTCTGATTAAAAAGTCCAATAACTCATCTTTTTTATTGAAATACTCTCTAATTCTTCGTGGTAAATTTTGGCTTTTAAATTGGTATTTTTTAATAAAATTTATTTACCATTTAAAGTTCGTTAGGTATAGTTACAATTTAATCTGTGTAATCAGTGACAATCTGATTAATCTGTGTTATATTTTTGTAATTTACTCTTTTAGTGACAAATCAAAAACATTTTCTCTTATACCCTTTAAAGTATTTGAGTTAAAAGGTCTATCGTGTCCTGGTACAAAAATACCTTTAAAATTCTTAAATCCTTGTATTGTTTCAAGATATTTTTTTGCATCCATTTCGGCTTCCACTAAATTTTCTTTTTTTTCTATGTTTAAAATGAGTCTATTACTTAAAGCATCTCCTGTAACGTAAAAGTTTTTATGAGAACTTTCAATTAAATAAGAATAATGATAAAGAGTATGACCAAAAGTAGGTATTATTTTAACAAATGGAGGAATATCAGGGTTATCTTCTATAAAACTATGGCTTAAATCAAATCCAAAACTTTTTTTACTCCAAAATTTTTTTGTTAATTCTTTGAGGATTACTGCATCAAATTCTTTAAAAAAACCATTATAATTTTCAAATTTTTGGTTAAGAAAAGTATATAAATCTTTATCAGAAAGAGCAACATCAGCAATCTCATCAGCCACTTCATAATCTTTGGCAGAAAAAATAAGTTTGGCTTTCCTAAAAAAACTATTTAGTCCAATATGATCAGGATGAATATGTGTTATAAAAACCCATTTAATATCATCAGGCGATAGACCAAAATATTGTTTTAGTGGTAAAATTATTTCTTCAGGTTTATAAGGGCTTCCTGTATCAAAAATCATTGCCCCATATTTTTTATCAACATAAACAAAACTAAATGTTTTTAAAAAATTTAACCCACCTTCTTCCCGTGGTACTGAAAAATTAGAAAGAATATAACCTGCTCTCAATTATTTGCCTCTCTCATTAATATTTAAAAATAAAAGATTCATTTGTGGAATAATTTGACCATTATATTTATTTAATTCTAATTGATAAATTGCATCGTATTTGTTAGAATCTTTGTGAATAGACTCAAACCAATTCGCTTTATTCCAATATAAAGCAGAAATTTGATTTTGTGAAGCATCTATATATAATTTTAGATGATTTTTGTCTTTACCCATTTTTAAAAAGTTGTTTACTCTTAAGTTTGGTGTAAAAAAAATTGGACTTTCATTAGCTTCACCATAAGGCTCAAGAATGTTAATAATTTTAAACAAATCGTAATTTAAATATTCATAAGGAATTTCTGCATCAATATAAACATTTTCATCTTTAACTTCTTGAGAGAAAAACTTTGCGTTAAGTTTTAAGAAATTTTTGAAAGAATCAAGCCTTTCTTTACGAAACCTAAACCCAGCAGCAGCCTTATGCCCACCAAATTCTTCTAATATAGATGAAGCTTTTTGTAAAAAATCTACGAAATGATGATCACTTTTTCCTCTAATTGAGCCAGTAAAATAATCGCCTTCAATTGCTGCTACTATTGTTGGGCAGTTTGTCTCTGATGCAAGTTTATTTGCAGTAATACCAGTTATCCCTTTGTGAATTTCTTCACTATAAAAAAAAGTAAGTTTGTTTTCATAGAGGAATTTATTTTCTTCAAGTTTGTCAATAAACGAGTTGTACGCCTCTTCACCTTTTTTCTTTCGTAATTCGTTATTTACTATCATCAAATCTATTATTTCTGTCAGATTGTCTTCTGCAATTAAAAAATTAACTGTTTGGTTAGCAGATCCCATTCTACCAGAAGAATTTAAAATTGGGCAAAGTTGCCAACTTATATCTTTCGCATTCGCAGTAGAATAATCAAATTTTATTTTTTCACAAAGTTTTATCAGATTTGTTAATTTTTGTTGTTTTAGGTATTCCATTCCATATTTTACGATTATTCTATTAGTTTTGTGTAGGGGCATAATATCGGCTATGAGTCCAAGCATTGCAAGAGGTAAAAAATTACTTTTTATATCTTCAAGTTTGTCTATGGATTTTAGAATAATTTTAAATAAATTTAACTTTGCTCGTAGCCCAGTATTTTCGAGTAAACTAACAAAACTGTCCTTAGGAAAATTGTTTGAAATAATATTTATCTTTTTTTGTTCTACTATATTTTTAATTTTTGTCAAATCAACTTGTTTGTCACTGTACAAAAAATAATAATCAAAATGCGATTCCAAAATTTCATTTAGAGAGCTTAGGTTTAAAGAATGCGTACAAATTAGATTTTGATAAATATCAAGTTTTATTTGATTGTTATAAGAATAGATTAAAGCGATTTTTTTATTAAAAATCTTATTTTTATAAATTAAATAGCCGTAAACAAATAAAAAACTAACCCCACATGCAGCAATATCTGTAAAACTAAGACTTTTTTCACATTTTGGATTAATTATACAAACAGCATCTGGTTTATTATCAAGTGGCTTGTGATGGTCTATAATTATTGTCTCTATGCCAATTTTTTTTAACTCTTCCACTTCTCCAATATTTGTTATCCCGCAGTCAACAGTTATACATAAAGAATATTTTTTTTCGCTCCAGTCAGTGAATTTATTCTTATGTAAACCATAAAGATCTTCACCAAGAGGAACTTCCCAACTGACATTAGCATTTAGGAGTTTTAAAAATTTAAAAATAATCGCAGTGGATGTAGTGCCATCGACATCTCTATCACCAAAAATTATTATTTTTTCATTATTTTTTATTGCTAAATCTATCCTTTGATATGCAACACTTATATTTTCAAATATATAAGGAGAATAAATATTTTCAAAAGTAGGATAAAGAAAATCCAACAAATCCTCTTCTTTTGTAGTATCTCTTCGACTTAAAATTGAAAGAATAATCGGATTTAAGCCTTTTTTCATCCATTTATTTATAAAATCAACATTTAATTCTTTTTTTACTCTATTCATTTTTGTTTCTTTTCTTTATTTTGCTTCTTTTTTTCTCTTCTTTAAATCAACAAAAGAAAAGAAAAAAAGAAGAAGCATTGGCTAATCAACAAACTTCGATTTACCGACAATTCTATAACACAGATTTTTTACCCATCAAACGAGTAAAGGTAGATTGTCACAGGATTACACGGATTAAAATTTTATAATTAGAATCCTAACAACTTTCCACCATATCTAAAACTATATTTTTAGAATGTATTTTTTCATTACTTATTTCTATCCCATCATAACATAAGTTTTTAGAATTTTGAAGGTTTTCTTTATTATTATAGTATATTTTAGCAACAATTTCATCTTTCACAATTTTATCGCCTATTTTTTTTGTTAATTCTATTCCACATGAGTAATCTATTGAATCTGTAATTATTTTTCTGCCAGCTCCTACATACATAGAAGCAAGTCCAAATTTATACGCATCAATATTTTCTATATATCCGTCTTCTGTTGCTCTAATATCTTCTATATAATTAGCTTTTAGAATGTCATTTGTAATATAATTCGTGTCTCCACCCTGAAGTTCGATATTTTTTAAAAACAAATTGTAGGCTTCCCTTGTATTTAGTTTATTTGCAATGATTTTTTTTGCTTCGTCGAAATTTGAGGCTATTTTTGCCATTATTAACATATTTGCAACAATTTCTATTGATAAATAAATTAAATCACTACTTAATCTAAAGTTTTCTGGTATCTGATAATCATTATTAAGGTTACAGTACTGTAATATATTCACACATTCTTTTACCTCTAAATAATTACCTATTGCAAAACCAAGAGGTGTACTCATATCTGTAATTAAAGCAATTACTTTTTTACCTAATTTGTTTCCTGTATTAACAATAGACTCTGCAAGTTTTTTAGCATCTGTAAAGTTTTTCATAAAAGCACCACTTCCGCACTTTATGTCCATCACAAGGTAATCTGTCCCTTCAGCGATTTTTTTTGAAAGAATGGATGCTGTGATTAATGGAATGGATTCTACAGTTGCAGTAACATCACGAAGAGCGTACATTTTTTTGTCAGCTGGCACTATATTTTGAGTCTGCCCACAGATTACAAAGCCACATTGCGTGATTATAGCCTCAATATCTTTTTTGGAAAGAAAAACATTGTAACCTTTAATCGCCTCCATTTTGTCCAAAGTGCCTCCAGTTTGACCAAGCCCTCTTCCACACATCATAGGCACTGCAACCCCGCAACTTGCTGCAAGAGGTGCAATTAAAAGACTCGTTTTATCACCAACTCCTCCAGTAGAATGCTTATCGACTTTTATTTTTGGAATACTCGATAAATCAATAGTTTCGCCAGAATTTATCATTGATTTTGTTAAAAAAACAGTTTCTTGTGGGTTAAATCCCCTAAAAAAAACCGCCATTAGCAAAGATGACATCTGATAATCTGGAATTTCTCCATTTACATAACCTTTTATAAAAAAATCAAGTTCTTCTTCTGTTAGTGTTAAATTATCCCTCTTTTTGTAAATAATATCTACTGCCCTCATTTTATTTTCCTTAAGTAATACTCAAAATTTAGCTACAGAATTATTATTGCTTTCTCTGGAAATGACAGAAACAAAGGGTAGATACTCCTTGTTTCTGTGAGTGTTTCCAAAGAGTGTGGATAATTCGTGCTAATAGGTATTATAAATTTTACTTAAAAATTAATAAAAAGTCCATAAATATTTGTAGATAAGTATTTTTATAATGATAATCGTTCAGATTGTCATTATATACCTGAAATATTTTCTTACAACTTGTTTATTTAAAAGAAGTTATAAGAAAGTTTATCACTGAATTTAAGACAAACATAAAATATTTCAGTATATTTTTTAGATCACAATAGAAATTAACAAAGATTTTTTTCTCAGAACAAACAAATTCTTGGTTTGATCGCCTCCTATTCTTTCCAATTAATTTTTACACCGATACTAAAACAAAGATGATGAACAAAAACAGGTGTGGAATCTTGATAGCTAGAAATTGTATTTAAATCAACTGTTAAATGATAGCCAGCTTTAAAAATAAAACCTTTTATATAAATCCCTGCCATAACCCTAAAAAGTAAACCTCCTCCAATATCAAAAATAAAAGCAATTTTTTTATTGACCAAATCGCCAAAAATAAAATTTAAATTTAGTGTAGCCCCAGTTGTTGTACTTAATAATTCTATACTTTCAAACCTATTGTATAATACAGAGCCAGTTTGTTTATTACTTATATTAACATTTCCTATTATTGGCATTATAAATGAGATACTTCCTCCAAAAGCATAAAAATTAGTAAAAAGTCGCTGATAACCAATCTCAATCCCAACATGTAACCCTTGAATTCTATAAAGTTCCTCATATCCAGAATAAATTACGCTTGATAAACTATATGTCTTATTTGTATAGCCAGTAAGAAAAGAAATATCTAAATAATTTTTTCTGTCTTTCAAACTTTTATTATCTAAATTAGTTGTTTCTGGCAGCAGAATAATTAAAATATTCAAATAAATTGCAATAAATAATATTTTTTTCATATTTTTCTCCTATTTTGTCTTTAAATCTATAAATTCTAAAATTTTATTGATTGTTTGTTCATTAATATAAAAACCATTAACTAAAACCCCAGCAATTTTTTTTGTGTTAGAAATATTATTTAATGGATTATCTTTTAGTAAAACAAGATTAGCTATTTTTCCAACTTCGATTGTTCCATAATCTTTTGTTATACCAAGACATTCTGCTGGATTTTTTGTTGCAGCTTCCAAAGTTTTATAAGTTGAAATTCCTGTATCTACAAATAATTCCATTTCTCTATGGAGAGAAAACCCTGCAACACTACCAATTATACCAAGGTCTGTCCCAATTAAGAGTTTACAATCATAATCATAAAGTTTTTTTGTCATTGTTTTTGAAATCTCCAACATGTGACCGATATAATTTGTACCAGAATATTCAATTTTAAAGTAATAAGGATGTGACATATACCAAAGCCACATTGTTTTATGTGGAACATATTTTATTTCTGGATAAAGTAGAATTTGATCAAAACCATTTAAAGGAGGAATTCTATCCCATATACCAAGAGTAGGACAATTCCACTTACCAGACTCTTTTGTTTTATTAGCATAATAATCTAGCGAATCTTTTGGAATACTAAAATCTCCTTTATCATTATTGATATATCCCGTCAAATGTTCGATACTTACCACATCTGAAGAAAGATATTTATCAATACCAACATCAAGTGGGACATGACCATAAACAGGTAAATTATATTTTTTAGAAATTTCGACAATAGCATCAAACACATCTGGACTTAATTTGTCATAAACTTTTATAAAGTCATAACCTTTTTCTTTTTCACTAATAATTTCTTTTTCAGCTTGAAGTTTTGTTTTTATTGTTAAGTTATATGGGCTAATAGGCTCTGCTCCATCAAAAACAAGACCAGCAGTATAAATAACAGGACCTATAATTTCATTATCTTTTACTTTATTCTTTAATTTTAAAATATCAGCATATCCCATCAAATTTTTGTTAAAATCCGATATATCGCCACTATTTCTTATCATTGTTACCCCATTACAAACTAATAAAAGTAAATCATCGTCATTTGAAATATGAGTGTGCATATCAGTAAAACCAGGCATTAAATAATAATTTTTTCCATCTATTACTTTTAAGTCTTGTGGAATAGTAATTAAAGAAGAATCTCCAATTTCAGTAATTCTATTATTTCTAATGATTAGTGTTTGATTGGCTAAAACTATATTTTGTGTCATTGGTATCACATTCACATTAGTAAATGCGATGTCCGTATTGTAATATTCTCTTAGCTGCTTGATTTCAGGTGTAGATAAATCACAAGAGTAAAAAATAAACAACACTAAAAAAAATAAAATTATTTTTTGTTTCATAAGGCTCTCCTTGCAAATAATTATTGACTTAAATATATTGCAAAAGAAAAATATTGTCGTCCAGCCCTATCCTTTCGGATAAATTTTTGTTTCTTTTTTAAATTGAGAGGGAGTTTGATTAGTCATTTTTTTAAAAACATCATTAAAAGTTGATTTTGAATTAAATCCAGATTCAAAAGCTAAACTAAGGATTGTAAATTTATCATTTTCTGGATTTAAAAGTATTCTTTTAAATTCTTCTATTCTATATGAATTTATAAAATCATAAAAATTTTTATTGAAATATGTATTGATTATTTGAGACAAATCATTTCTTGATATATTTATCTGTTCGGATAAAGATACTAAAGACAAATCAGGGTCAAGGTAAGGTTTCTCTTTTTCAATATATTCTAATATTTTTTTTGCGTTATATTCAATATTTTCAGTTTTAAGAAGTGATTTATTATATTTTTGCTCATTTATGTCTTTATTGTCATCTTCAATATTAGTGTAGATTTCTGGTAAAATAAATGCTTTGTAAGTAAGACTAAAAATCCCAACAGTTGCAATAAGTGGAATAATTTTTTCCCAATTGAAATTTTGAAATATCATAAGTTTTAATAACCCAATAATAAAAAAACAAATATTCATAATCAGAAAGATATTAATTGCATAATTTAACCAATTTAAATTTATACTTTTTATATTTGAAAAATTATTAACTATTTGTTTTTTATAGTCTTTTAAAATATTTTTTATCAAAACTATATAAAAAACTGAATAACACAAAACTATAATCCAAATAATAATAGGAAGTAATATTTTATTACCATCATGATAAATTGTTTCAATAAATTTTATTTTAGTCATTCCATCTTGTAAATAAAATGGTATTAAAATTATAACAAATGCTATAAAAGGCAAAAAATGTAGAAAATCGAATTTTTTAAACGAATAATTTTGTATTGTCAAAAATTTAACGTAAAAATAGAACATTGGAGCAATAAGTAATTGAAATGGCTGAGATATTCTAATCAAATGAGGAAAATATTTATATAATTTGGTAAAATAAATAATTCCATAAGAAATACTTATTGTAATAATTAAAAATAAAATAGCTAAAATAATATTTGCCTTTTTATTTTTCTTATTCGCAAATAAAAAAAGAAAAACTGCAAAAAAACCCTGAAAAACACCAATTATATTTAAAATTGTAAAAATATCAATCGATAAATCCATAATTAATTACCTTATAACGCGAATATCGAATTACATTTAGTATAAATTTTATTTCATTCTTCGTGAACTTTGTGGTTTATCTGAGATTTATTTTATTAAATCGAAATTCTGGTTTATAATTAATTATAAAAAATCTCTATCTTTCTGTCAATAATTATTTTTTGTCTATATAGAAATTGACAAAATAGAATGTTTTATATATATATTCTTATTGTTAAAATATTTATTAAAGGAGATTGTATGAATTTAAAAAATACTATGGCGTTTTTATTAATGTTTTTTTTTATTTTATCTTGTAAAAGTCTTGCTGATAGTAAAATAGAGCAATTAAAAGAAGTTAAATTAGTTTCCAAAAATAAGAGTAAAACTGGTATTTTTGATTTTACTTTTAAATCGAATGTAGATGGTGCAAAAGATACCTTTTCTATATATTTGCCTCAAAATTACGATAAGTCAAAAAAATACAAACTAATTGTTGGTTTACATGGTTATAGTGTTTATAACAAACAAGTTATGGTTACAGAACCAATTAAAAATTACGCTGACCAAAACGATGCCATAATATTAGGACCAAATGGCAGAGGTAATTATTTTTATTTTGGGAAAGCAGAAGCTGATATTATATCACTTATAAATTGGACTATAAAAAATTATAGTGTGGATGAAAATAAAATTTTTCTATTTGGCATCTCAATGGGTGGGCTTGGTTCACTTGATACAGGTTTGCATTATCCTGATATTTTTGCTGGTGTTGTGTGTATTCATGGGGCAACAGGTAATAAAGAACCCTATACTCTAACAGAAGATGATAATAATTTTTTTAATAGAGTATTTAGCCAAAAAGCTTTTGATGCCTCACCTGAGATACTCGGTAAAAATATGTTTTCTATCTGGTTTTACGAGAATGGTTTAAACCTTCCAATCTTGTTTATTCATTCAAAAGATGACCCATTAGTTCCTTATAATGAAACTTACGATATGTATTCTATAATGAAAGAAAAAAATTATAATGTCGATTTTGTTAGTTATGATAAACTTGGGCATGAATCTGCGAAAATAATTAGACAGTCTCAAACTCAGATAGCCGATTTTTTAAATAAATATCAAAGAAACTCAAATCCAGATACTGTTTATTACAAAACAACAAATAATTATTACAATAAGGCTTATTGGGTAACTCTAAAACTCAAAAATAATAATGAAGAAGGTTTTATTAATATTGCAAAATCTATTCAAAATGATAAGATAGCAATGGCAATTTTGGAAGCAAAAAATTTGTCTGGTATAACAATTGATAGCCTTATAATTAATTCAAAAAATATTAGTGTGGAAAATAAAACAGATATTGACATAGAAATATCTTTTGGTAAGAATAAAGATGTAGTTAAATCAAAATCATCTAAGGATTTTACAAATTAAAAGTTAGGAGATTTATGGATATAAATTTTGATAAGATGGGTGGAATAGTACCAGTTGTGACTCAGGATGCTGTTTCTAATAAAATTTTAATGGTTGCTTTTGTAAATAAAGAAGCTTTTCTGCACACTTTAAAAACTGGTAAAGCAACATATTTTTCTCGAACTAAAAATAGATTATGGTGCAAAGGTGAAGAATCTGGCAATTATCAGGAAATTGTAGATATTTTAATTGATTGTGATAATGATACTCTAATTTATAAAGTTAATCAAAAAGGATTAAAAGCTTCTTGTCATGAAGGTTATGAAAGCTGTTTTTATAGACATCTATCTAATGATGAATGGGTTTACAATGGCGAACCAAAAATTTTTGAACCAAAAGATGTCTATATACTTAAACGCTTTTAAAAAGTCAATAAATAATAGAATTGACATTGCTTATAATTTATTTGATACAAATGAATTAATATAGATAAGCGTTTAAGGTATATATTGACAATTTGGATAATTGTCAATATAAAAAATAAATTTTATTATACCTAAAAAAATATTTAATTAATTAAAATCTTCCTTAATATAAATCAATTTTTTTGTATTATCTATATTTTCTATTAAGAATATTCAATATATATATACAAAAAATTAAATATTTTTGTAATAAATATGGTAATTTAATAAAACTTTTATAATAATTGTATTTTCTTTCACTTTTAGATTGAAAAAATCAATATTTTTTTTTATAATTGAGGTCGTTATAAATTCTGTAAAAAAACAGTCTTTATGATTCTTTATATACATTTTTTTAAATGAGGAGAAAAAATGGCTACATCAAAAAAATCAACAATTGATGGTAATTATGCAGCAGCTCATGTTGCTTATGCTTTTTCTGAAGTTGCTGCTATTTATCCAATTACCCCATCATCAACAATGGGCGAGTATGCTGATGCTTGGGCAACACAAAACCAAAAAAATATTTTTGGACAGGTATTAAGTGTTGCTGAAATGCAATCAGAAGCAGGGGCAGCAGGTGCTGTACACGGTGCTTTATCAGCGGGTTCTTTATCTACAACATTTACGGCTTCTCAAGGTTTACTTTTAATGATACCTAATATGTATAAAATTGCTGGTGAATTATTGCCAACAGTTTTCCATGTATCAGCGAGAGCATTGGCAAGACATTCTCTTTCTATCTTTGGTGACCATCAGGATGTTATGGCAGTAAGAAATACTGGCTTTGCTTTAATGGCTGCTAATTCTATTCAAGAAGTTATGGACTTAGCTTTAGTTTCTCACCTTGCAACTTTAGAAGCTTCTGTTCCATTCATGAACTTCTTTGATGGATTTAGAACATCTCATGAAATCCAAAAAGTAGAAATGATAGACTATGAAACAATGGCAAGTCTTTTGGATATGAAATACGTTGAAGCTTTTAGAAGTAGAGCTTTAAGCCCAGATAAACCAAAAGTAAAAGTAGCTGCTCAAAACCCAGATGTTTATTTCCAAGGTGTTGAAGCTCAAAATAAATATTATGATGCTGTCGCTGACATTGTTCAAAAATATATGGACAAAGTTGCAGAAAAAATTGGTAGAAAATATAAACTTTTTGATTATGTTGGAGATCCAAACGCAGATAAAGTTATTATCGCTATGGGGTCTGGTTGTGAAACAATTGAAGAAACAATCAACTATTTAAACAAAAAAGGTCAAAAATTAGGTTTAATTAAAGTTAGACTTTATAGACCATTCTCTGTAAACGCGTTTTTAAATATTATGCCAGCATCTGTTAAAAAAATTGCAGTTCTTGATAGAACAAAAGAACCTGGTTGTATTGGCGAACCACTTTATCTTGATGTTAAAGTTGCTTTAGAAGGCAAAAATATCAAAGTTATTGGCGGTAGATACGGACTTTCTTCAAAAGAATTTACACCTTCTATGGTTAAAGCTGTTTACGATCATCTTGATGGTGCTTGTACACATGACTTTACTGTTGGTATTGAAGATGATTTAACTAACAAATCATTAAAAGTTAAAGACAGCATTGTTACAGAACCAGAAGATGTTATTAAATGTATTTTCTGGGGTCTTGGCTCTGATGGTACTGTTGGTGCTAACAAAAACTCAATCAAAATCATTGGTGACTACACAGATATGAATGCACAGGGGTATTTCTCTTATGATTCAAAAAAATCTGGTGGTATCACAATTTCTTACTTGAGATTTGGTAAGAGTGTAATTCAATCTCAATATCTTATCACAGAATCTGGCTTTGTTGCTTGTCACAATCCTTCTTATGTTGGTAGATATGATATGCTTAAAGAGTTAAAAGAAGGTGGAATATTCTTACTCAACTCAGAATGGAAAAACGAAGAAGTTTTTAACCATTTAACAAAAGATATGCAAGAAACAATTATCAAGAAAAAAATTAAATTCTACAACATTGATGCGTTAAAAATCGCTGAAGAAGTAGGTCTTGGTAGCAGAATCAATACAGTAATGCAAGCAGCATTCTTTGTAATATCTGGAGTTCTTCCTAAAGATGAATCAATTAACTTAATCAAAAAATATATCGAAAAATCTTATGGTAGAAAAGGTGAAAATGTTGTTAAGATGAACTGGGCTGCTGTTGATAAAACAGAACAAGCTTTACAAGAAGTTAAAGTTCCTTCTACAATTACAAAATCTTATACACCTCCAAAACTTATACCTGATAATGCTGGTGCATTTGAAAAAAATATCATCGAAAAAATTATGTATCTTAAAGGTGATGAAATTCCAACTTCACACATGCCTTATGATGGTGTTATTCCGATTAATACTACAAGACTCGAAAAAAGAGGTATTGCTCCAATGGTTCCAAAATGGATACCAGAAAATTGTATTCAATGTAACCAATGTTCTTTAGTATGTCCGCATGCTGCAATAAGAACAAAACAAATGGAGCCTGGAAGTTTGGCTAATAAACCAGCTTCATTTAAGACATTAAAATCTACAACAAAAAATGATAAGAGTCTTGAATACAAAGTTCAAGTTTATATCGAAGATTGTACAGGTTGTGGAAACTGTGTTAATACATGTCCTGGTAAACAACAAAACAAAGCATTAGTATTTAACCCAATCGGAGACGAAAGAAATGCTGGTGAAAATGAAAATGTTAATTTCTTTGATGCTTTACCAGATAATATACTTGATGGTACACTAATCACACAATTTAAAGGTACACAATTCAAACAACCATTATTTGAATTCTCTGGTGCTTGTGCTGGTTGTGGTGAAACTCCTTATGTTAAACTTGTAACACAACTTTTTGGTGAAAGAATGCTTGTTGCTAATGCCACAGGTTGTTCTTCTATCTATGGTGGTACATTCCCAACAGTTCCTTACGCTCTTACAAAAGAAGGTAAAGGACCAGCATGGGGTAACTCACTCTTTGAAGACAACGCAGAATATGGATTTGGTTTTAGATTAGCAGTTGATTCTAACAGAAGTCAATTAAAATACAATGTAGAAAAATTAATTGGAATGAATGTTGATGGAAACCTCAGCTCTGCATTAAAGAAAAATCTCGAAATTTGGGATAAAATAGATGAAGAATCTCAAAAAGCAGCAAAAGCAACAAAAGAAATACTTGCTAAAGTTGTTAAGAGTGTATCAGGTGATGCCTTAGCAGTTGTAAGAAAAGTAATCGAATTACAAGACTACCTTGTTGACAAATCAGTTTGGTGTTTTGGTGGTGATGGTTGGGCTTATGATATTGGTTACGGTGGGGTTGACCATGTATTGGCTTCAAACAAAAATGTAAACATACTTGTACTCGATACAGAAGTTTACTCAAATACAGGTGGACAAGCTTCTAAATCTACTCCAATTGGTTCTATCGCAAGATTTGCAGAAGCAGGAAAAAGAACTGGTAAAAAAGATATTGGCTTAATGTGTATGAGTTATGGCTATATCTATGTTGCAAGTATCGCACTTGGTGCTAATATGAATCAAGCAGTAAAAGCCTTACTTGAAGCAGAAGCATACCCAGGACCATCTATTATCCTTGCTTACTCACCATGTATTAATCATGGTATTGCTAAAGGTATGGGTGCTACTATCGAAGAAGAAAAATTCGCGGTAAACTCTGGTTATTGGCCATTGTACAGATACAATCCATTACTTGCAAAAGAAGGCAAAAATCCATTTACTTATGAATCAAAAGACCCAACAGTAGATATGATGGATTTCTTAATGAATGAAACAAGATACAAAGCATTAAAACTTCAATTTCCTGATGTTGCAGAAAACCTCTACAAACTCGCAGTAGAAGACAAGCAAAAAAAACATGCTTACTACAAAAAATTAAACGAAATGTAATCTTTTGTTTAACAAATAATTTGAGGCTACCCGAAAGGGTAGCCTTTTTATTACATGGATTAGCAAAGATTTAGAAGAGATTGGCACGGATTGGGGATGAGAAATGCCAAGAAATATAATAATGGAAACTGTAAATAAATCTTAACTCAGTGATTTTTATATTTTTTTCACAAATTCTTAAAAGAAACAAACTCAAATCCCAATTGCCCTCTTTTTTTGTAAAATTCTTTTAACACAAAAGCAAGTTCTTTTGTTTGAATGTGCCCAATCCCTATTGCAAAACCTTTTAACTTTGCTTCATTTATTAATGTTGTCATTGAGTTTCTTATGTAAGAAATATCTTTTTCATTGTCCAAAAAAACATCTCTTTTATAGAATTTTACATTATAGAGATTTGTTATCTCTTTTGATACAGTCTCAATATTTGTCATAGAATCAAGCCAAAATTTTTCTTTTTTTGATAATTCTTCTATTACAGCACTCATTAAACTTGGATTTGAGACTGCTTTTGAACCCATGTGGTTATTTGCACCAATTGAAGCAGGATATAAATCAAAAAAATAATCAATTTCAGTTTTTATCGCTTCTTTATTCATTGCGGTTGTTATTGCATTATTTTCTACGAATTGTAAACCTTTTTCAGGCTCCATAGGTATATGTAAAATTATATCATAACCATAATTTTTTATAATATTATAAAAATATTTTGAATGTGGAAGTTCTGGAATTATCGCAAAAGTGAGAGGAAAACCCAGCGACAAAAAATCATAAGTGGAATTATAACTATAACCAACATCATCAATAACAATTGCAATTTTATAAACATTTTCAGGAATTGGCTTTTCTTTATGCTTATTAGTTTGTAATTTTTTTACTGGAACTTCTTTAATTTTTTCTTGCTTTTCATTTTTCCTTTTTTCTTCTATTTTTTCGTAACTAATTTCTTTTTTTTGATCTTGTTTTATTTCTTTAAACTCTTTTTGATTATTTTTTATAATTTTTTCTTTTTTTTGAATGTTATCTAGATCAATTTGGTTATTTTCTTGATTTATATCTCTTTTTTCTTGTTTTATAACCTCAATATTTTTTTCTTTTTTTTTTACTTCTTTTTCTATATTAATATTCCAATAAATATAAAATTCTTTATCTATAACTTTCTTTTGTTCTTTATAAAAAACAATTTTAGTTATACCTTTATTAATATTATTATTTATACTTTCAAACTTTACATTAAGAGAATATTTTGAATTGACTGTTTTAATAAATTTTTGATCTACAAAATCATCTGATTTGTGTTTCAATTTTATAACAAAAGAAGATTTAAAATTTTGATAATCAATTGGTTTATAAATTTCAATTAAATTACGTTGTATCTTATCACTTAATTTTTGTGGAAAAAGAAAAAACACATAAATAATAGTTAGTGTTGTAAAAATAGTAAAAGCCGCAAGAAAGACAAATTTAAAATTTATTTTTTTAAATAAATTTATTTTTTTTGCTGAGATAGAAGTCTTTTTTTTGGCAAAAGGAGTTTTTCTTGCTGGCATGTTAGATTTTTTCTATCTCATAACAACCGTCCCAATTATCATCTGGTGGATTAGATGAATATTTTTTACATCTATCGAGATATATTTGAGATGGAATATCATTTTCTTTTAATTTTAAACATTGCCTAAAATAAGAACTAGCCTCTTCATAATTTCTTTTTTCAAAAAGTTTTAATCCAGCATGAAAATAATCAAGCAAATTACCAAGTTTTTCTTTTTGAGCATCTGTAAAAAATTCAAATACTCTAACCGAATTTTTAACTCCAGCAATTTTGATCCTATCAAGCATTCTAACATTTAAAGATAAAGAATTTAACTTAAACACAGAGTCAGATATAATTATATTAATACCAAATTTTTTTGCATATTTTACCATAGCGTCTAAAGTATTTAACGAATTGCCAAAATTTATATAGTGTTTTTCACCCTCAACTTTTTTAAATTTAAACCATTCTTTTTTTGAATGTACTGCAACTACAAGCTTTTGAGGAATATTATTTAAAAGAATCGGGATTTGATCAATTAAATAAGCACAGTTTATCGCATCTTTATAATGCTCATTTCTAATAGGAGGATTACCAAAGTAACTAAAAACTTCATTTGTATTTAATGCTGATATAATACCATAATTATCTTTAATTTTTTGTTGAATTTCAGATGTTTTCAACCCAATTGTATCAATATCATCTTCAGTAATCTCATTTTGTAAAAAAATTGATGTATCAACAAGTAAGAATGTAGAAATGTATTGTCTTGATTCTAAGTCCCATTTTTTTTGTTTCCAAAAACGAGCAATATCTTCAGCAAAATTATTAGAAACAAAACTGCCAAAAATAGTTTTTACTTCCAAAAACCATACAATTTTATCTATGCTTCTCAACAAAAAGCCAAACACAAAACCCAAAAATAAAACAATGACTAAAGTTAAAAAAGGAAAATCCATTCCCAAGAATATTCTAAAAATGAAATAACATTGCAATAATATTATTTGCAATAAAATTACTATTATTGAAAAAAACAGACTATTTTTTGAATAAAGTCCAAAAGTTAACAAAATAAATAAAAATAAAATTGAAAACACAATTATTAAAGAAATTGGTAGTCGCTTTAGATTTTTACTAAAACTCAAAATATTTTTATAATATACAAAATTATTAACCCAATTAAAGTCACCATTTTGTGTAATTATAAAAATTGATTTTTTTGTTTTTTCTATTTTACCAAGTTTGAAAGATTTCCATTCACCTATTTTATTTTTTGTGAGGTCTAATATAGTATTTTTAGTTGTATCTTTTAACGCGGGGTAACTATAAAGATTGTCAATAATTGCCTCTTCTTCTTTATAAAGATCAAACTCTTTTTTGTCAGATTTGAGAATTTCTATTTTTGTTAAATTTTCTACTATTTCACTTCTTGCATTTAGTACTTCTTTCCATTCCAAAAAATTATTTATCTGTATTTCTTTTTTATCCATATTGTGTAAGAAACTCATTTTACCTTTTTGGTCTAAATAAAAAATACTATCCTTAAAAACTCCTTCAGTTAGTCCAAAATCGATTTCTTCAGTATCTATATTTTTTTCTTTACAGTAAATCAAAAAAGGAAGAGAAAACACAAATTTATTTTCAAATTTATACAATAAATTTAGGTTATTTTTATCAAAAATAGCATCTTTTTCATAAATAAATCCAATATTCTTATTTTTTATTCCAAATTCATTGTCAATTTTGACATCTTTTAAGTAATTTGAATAAATAAACGAGTGATTTGTTTTTAAATAAGAAAAATTCTTCAATAAATTATCATCCAAAGAATAATTTCTATTTAAAAATTTTAACCCCTTTTTATTTTCGAGTTTTAAATATCCATAAATATTTTGGTTAGATTTTATAAAATTTTTTATTTCGTTTAATTTTACGGTATCAATCAAATTTGAAAAATTTAAGTCAAGTATCACAGTATCAGCGGTATTATCCTTCAAAAAATACAATAAATTAAGAAATGACATAGAATCTATCTTATTTTCAATGTTTAAGACAAAAATATTATCATTTTTTATATCAATACTCTCTCTTAAAAAAACTTTTCTTTCTATAAAATTTAAAAACGAATTTTTATCATAAGTATCAAAACTGATAAAAAATATTATAATAGAAAAAACAAAAAAAATTATAAAAAAATATGTCAATACCTTTATTTTTGGTCCTATCAAATTATTCTCCGTAATTAAAATATAACATTTAAAATTTTATTAAAATAATCAAGTAACATCTGTTGCTTTTTTTGGTCAGTTATTCTTGTTTCTTCCCTCAAATCAGTTGTAGAATCAGGATTAACCCTAACTTTTTGTAAATCATTTTGATTTAAAACAATATTCTTATTATCAAAAAGCGTTGTAATTGAAATCGTAGGATTGACTAATTTTTTTGATAAAATCGACTTTCCAACTATATCGGCAATATTTGCCTCACCTGCTATTTGAAAACTGCTCGTTTTGTTATTTATTTGAATTGTTTTACTACCAGTAATTGTAATATAACCATTTGCAACATTTGTAACTCGTGCATTTATCGTTGTCTGTATTTTAAGATTGTCCTTATCCTGATTATTTTTATTTTCCTCAATGCTACCCTTTGGCAAAAACGAAAAAATACCTGTCATCTCCCCGCCCTGCAAATTAATGTTGAATGATTTTAACGACTTAGAGTTTGTCTTATAGTCAATTACAGATTGTTCATCAATAACAATTTCGATAGAATCCCCTACCCTATAATTTACCCTTTGACTATAAATATTGGCAGAAATATCATTCCACAATGAGTCAGAAAATAATAGCACTGATATAAACGAAAAAACCACAATTAAAATAATCAAAAATCGCTTCAATTCAACCTCTCTTTTATATTTGTTACAAATTTTTGTCACAAATAACATCTCTAATCTGCGTAATCGCTGGCATCCGACCCGCACTTGCTTAACAAGTGAAAATCTGTGTTATATACCAAAAAGTTTTTGGTTTATCACAGATTCAAAAAGTTAAATACAGTTACTGTCTATATTTATATGATTTAATCTGTGCCAATCCGTGACAATCTGATTAATCCGTGTTATATTATCGGTTTAGAAGGGTATAAATTTATATTATTTAAAAAAAAGATTGCTTCGTCGATTACTCCTCGCAATGACGATAAATCAAAATTGAGGTTATTAAATTAATTTCTTTTAAAATATCTTCATTCATACCTGTAATCCAGTCAATATAACTTGTTGAATATAATAAATTACAAGATAATTTTTGGTGGTAGAATTAGATTTTATTTATTACAAAAATACATTAATAAGTCTCTTATTGAGTTCTCAGAGACACAGAGTAAGAAAAATCCTAATAAAACTTCTTTTCTTTATGAGAAAATTTTAAATAAAATTAATTATATTTTAATAAAAAATTCAATATTTGAATTATATAATTGTTTTTTATTAAAAAACTCATTTTTATTCGTTTTTTCTACATATTATATCTAATAATATTTAAATCACCTATCCAATTCATCTGGCTCTATATCTTTTACTTTTTCTAATACATCTATATAATTCTTTTTATTACCATTATTTGCTCGTTCTTTTAAATATATTTCTGTTTCTACTGCTGTAATTTTTTCTGTTACTGCATTTGTAATAAATTGATTTAATGATATTTTTTCTTTTTTAGAAATCTTCTTTAAATTTTTGTGTAATGATTCTGGCAATCTTATACTTAATGTACTCATATTTAGCCTCCTTCAATTTTTTGTATAAATTCTTTTGGATTTAATATTTCTACTCCAAATTCATTTACTATTTGAAAATCTTTTTTATTAAATGTTATAATAAAATCCGAATTTGATGCAATTGCTAATTCTAATATATGATCATCATACGGGTCTTTTAATTTTGGTCTCCATAAATAATATACTTTAGAATGCTCTGATATAGTACAAATATAATCTATGAATTTTGCTATATCTTCTTTATGTTAGACCTAGAATATTTAAAGATTTCAATAAAACTGATTCATACTCCAAAATCAAAGGAACAGAAACACAAACAACAAATTTTTCTTCTGGAATTAGTTTTAATAATTTATAGGAATTTCCATTTTTAGATTTTAATCCTGATAAAATAACATTAGTATCTATTACAACTTTATATTTATTCATAATAGTATTAAATATAATACCATTAGTTTAATTTGTCAATTATTTTTTTCAATTCCAGACAACTCTAATTAGATTTCTTTCATATAGATATAGATAAATCTAATAAAACTTCTTTTCTTTATGAGAAAATTTTAAATAAAATTAATTATATTTTAATAAAAACTCCAATATTTGAATTATATAATTGTTTTTTATTAAAATACTCATTTTTAATCCTATTTTCTCTATTTAATCCGTGTCAATCTCTCCTAATCCTTGCTAAATCCGTGTTATATGATCGTTTCCCCCACCAAAAAGTCTAAAAATTCGCCAAAATCTTTTTTTGAAACTTTTGGGTTTTGTTTTAGAATCTCAGTGGTTGAGTTTTTTCCATCAAAAAGTTTTAGTAGGTTAAACCATAAATCTTCCATAGTAACGGTTTTTATTATTCCATTATGATTATAAACTACAACGCAATATTTTTGACTATCAAAAGATTCTGCAAAATCCTCAAGTGTTATTTGACCGATAGTTAGAAGTTCGTCTGGGTCATAACGAAGAATATTTAAAAAAGTGCCATTAGAAAGTTTGTAAATTTCATCAGTTTTTTTACTTTTAGTGATTTTAGGACCTGCGTATAAAGATTGATTACACATACTGTGATAAATTATCAAATCTTCCATAATATTATAAAGATTATTCTTTTTGTACTTAGAGAAAAATTCTTTTACAAAATTACATTGTAAATTACAGATTTCTTTAAAAGAATAGTTAAACTTTGGATTATGTTTAGTATGCCATTCCAAAAAATTCTCCAAAAAGAAAGAACCTTTTATACGAAAACCTTCCAAAATAATAAATAGCCAACTAACAGCCCCACCATCATTATAAAAAATATTGACAGCATTTGCTAAAGATTTTGCTTTATCCATATCGGTTTTACTAAAAGTCGGTGTAGATATTACAGTATATGGCGGATTTTTTAAATAATTTAGGTTAAGAGAATCCGCATTTTCTGAAAGTTTAGTATCAGGTAAGATAGCCAAAGGAAAAATATCTAGATGGTTGGGCTGGAGTTTTAACGCATAATCAAGGCTATTCCTAAAATCATTTATTGTATCAGATGGCAAGCCATAAATTAAATCCATGCCAAATACAACACCATTCTTATTTAATAGATGGATTTTTTCCTTATAAATAGATGGATTAAAGCTACGATTTATAAGTTGCAAGGCTTTTGGATTTGAACTCTGAAGACCAATTTGGAGAGTACAATGAAGCGACCCAAATAATTTTGCCATTTCAGCGTCGAGAAATTCAACTCGTATTTCAAATGTAAAATGGATTTGTGGAGCAATTTTTTTTATCATTTTAAGAATATGTTTTGCCCTATCTTTATCTTGATTAAAAGTTGGGTCTAAAACAAATATCTGAGAAACTTTATGTTTTTCAAATAACTGTAACTCTTTTTCGAGTCTTTCTAATGAAAAACGTCTAACACCACTAATATTACGAGATTCAAAGCAAAAATCACATTTAAAAGAACACCCTCGTGAAAGTTCCCATAAAATGCCATCATATTGACTAATATCAATTACACCATTTAAAAAAGGAGACTGAAGTTCATCTAATGATTGCACAAAAGATGGTTGAATATTTAAATTAGTTTTAGTCAAAACACCAACCACATCGTCTATTGATTTTTTTTCTAATAATCTTTTGACAGTTTCACAAAAAGAAATTTCACCTTCACCTTTTGTAATAAAGTCGAAAGGTGCTTCTTTAATTAGCGTTACAGGCGATGCAGTAGCCTCAGCCCCGCCAGCACACAGTTTAATAGATGGTTCTATTTGTCTAATTTTAGTTGCTATTTTTACTATCATATCTTTATTCCACAAATAAGTAGAAAAACCAACTAAATCTGGCTTTTTTTGTAGAATTTGGTTTACAATTGTATCTATACTATCATTTAAATAAAAATCACAAATCAAAGTTTCAACTTGAGAAGTAATTTCTATAATAGATTCCAATCTAGATTTTAACATTCCAGCTGCTAAAGGCATTGAATGAGGAGACTTTTTTATATGTATTGATACTAATTGTATTTTCATTTGTTGTCCTATGGTATTTGGTAAAAATTTATTTAACTTTTATAGTCAGCCAAGTATAGGATGACAATTTGGATAGTTAGCATTATATACTAAAATGTTTTAGGTTTGTTTTAAATTCAGTGATAAATTTTTTATTATAACTTCTCAATTTCTTCTTTTGGTAAGCCTGTGTATTTAAATATAGATTCAATTGACATCCCGTCTTTTTTCATTTGCTTAGATATAATTCTTTTTTCTTCATCAACACCTTTTTCAAACCCATCTTCAAAACCTTCTTCTTTTGCACAAGACATATTTGTTTTGTAGTCAGAAAGCCACTTCATTCTTGATTCATAAGCTTCTTTGAGTTCTTCATTTTGACAAAATTTGTTGTATTCATCTTTAGATTTCATTATATCGATGTCATCTTTTATTAAAACTTCCATAAAATCCTCCTTACCGCAATGTTTAAAAAAATAAAGCCATTTATCGAGTTTAGTAACAATCTTTTTTTTGTTAAATTTTTTTAACTCTATAAAATTTATTATCAAATGATCTGTTAAAGCAAACTCTCTATTATCTTTTTCAATTATCATAAAACTATTGTGATAATCTTCTAATTTATCAAATAAATCAAACTCCAAAACATCAATACAAATCGCAGGCTGAAGTATTTTGTAATCTTCACCTTCTAATATCTGAGAAGAATACAATTTACTCCAATAGTATAAACTTCTATTTTTAAAATATTCGTTTCCTGTTGATTGGACTTCTATATCGTATTTTCTCTTTTTTTCGTCTTCGCCTTTTATGTCCAAAATGGATTCTTTTTCTAAGATAAATTTTTTGATATTAAAAGGATTTTTTATCTCAACAGTCTGTATTTTAAACAATTTCTTTTCTTCAAATACAGCATTGATAAAAGAAATCAACAAATCTTTAGTTTCTTCTCTACCAAACAAATATTTAAAAAATATATCAGATGTCGGTTTAATGTAAATATCAGCCATTTATATTCCTTTGAGTAAATAATAATATTAATTTGGCTTTATTTCAAGAAAAAAATTGGAAGATTTGAATTGACGCCTTTAGATTTGGATTAATGGTTAAAAGTCACGATGAAAAAACATTTTAGAATTATCTCCAATTTCAAAAATTTTAAAATTAATCTGTTTTTTTCTAAAAATCTGTGGTATTTTTATAGTAACAATCAAATCAAATTCAATTCTTTTTAGGAGAATTTAATGTTAAAAAATTATATTCTGTTAATATTTATTTTGAGTTTTTTATCTCAAATCGCTTGTGGACAAAATAATTCTAATGATGTAAATATAGATAAGGTGAAGGAATTATTTTTACAAGAGTTAGAATTTGAAGCTACTGAGCAGGAAAAAGAAAACTATACAAATTATATAAATCAATCTATATCTGTTAATCAAGAATACGAAGAAAAAAAAGATTCTTTAAAAGATGAAATAAAACAAGGAAAGAAAAAAGAAAAAATAGAAAAGAAAAAACAGAAAAAAAAATTAAGAATTGATTACAAAGCAGAAATAAAAAAAATGAAAAAAGAAACTAAAGAAATCAAACGAAGTTTAAAAGAAGAATACAATAAAAAAATCAATCTATTAGAAGAAAAATATTCTAAAGAAAAAAAAGATATGGATAAAGATAGTACCGAATTTTTACAATTAAAAGAAAACTTTAAAAAAGATAAATTTGATTTAATTACTGAATTTAAAGAAAAACTCGAAGTACTTGGAGAAGAAAAAGATAATTTAAAATTAGAAAAACAACAAATGTATGATGAATACTCTAAAAATAAAAAGAATGTAACAGAAAATTTAAAAAAAATAAATAAAGAATACCTCATACAGAAACAAAAAAGAGAAGATGAGTTAATAAATGAAGAAAACTCATTAGAATTGGCATTAAGAGAAAAATTTAAACAAGATAGAAAATATTATACAGAAGAAGAGATAAGAAAAGATTTATTGGTAAGAATTACTAAATTAAAAGAAATGATAAATAATTTATCGCCAAACGCAATTACTTATGTAACAAACGGTACAAGAATTGCTAAAAATCAACCTGAGTCAAAATATTTTTTTGCAGATAAAAATACTCCAAATAGTTATGGGTATGCACAAGAAGTAGCAGAATTATTAAATTCTAAAGTTGGAATCTTTTTGGATTGGATAGGCGAAAACAATGACAAATCAAGAGTTGATGCTGCATCAAATTTTTATCAAAAAATAAAAAAAGAATTAGAAATAATTTCTATGTCTCAAAATATTTCAGAAAAATCAATACCTATTAATTTGGTTGGTCATAGTCATGGCGGAAATATAATGATAATTGTTGCTAATAAATTAAAAGAAGAAGGCTTTAATGTCCAATTTCTTTTTACATTTGGCACTCCAGTAAGAGAATATCAATTAAAATATGAAATCCCTCATGTTCAACTGTATTCTTATAAAGATCAGTATCAAAAAATAGGTGGCTGGGATTTTGACTTTTTGTGCTTTGATCTAAAATATGAAGGAAGACCAGATCATAAATTTAAAAACGCCATTAATATCAATTTAATATTTTTTCTTGATGATGAGTTGCTTGATTTTTACAAAAATCAATATATTAAAGTTCATTCTAACGCAAATTATTATCACCAAATAACACGATATATTGGTACAATAAAAAAAGTTATAGATGGCGATCTAGTATATAAAGGCAGCTTGTAAATAAAATTGTAAAATAATATCTCATATAAATTTAAGAGGAAAAAATGAAAAAATTTATTATTATATTACCACTTTTATTAACATTCAATTGTTTATTTAATGAAGCTGTAAAACAAGAAAATAAGACATTAACTATCAAAAAAATTGAAACTATCATTGAGAATATCGATTATTCATATTGGAATACTAGCAATTCTAACAATTCTTTATATTATAACTTCTATATTTATTACAATGAAAATGACATAGAGATAAATGATATTGAATATTGTAAATTAAAAGATATGAATGATAGAAATTGGACAATTAATTTAAATGAGTATTTTGATTCTGAAGATAAATATATTGGAGGATATTTTAGATTTTATGATAATGACATTTCGAATAATGGAAGTGTACTAATGCTTAAAGATTTAAGAATAATTATCAAATTAAAAAATAATATAGTTAATTATGATTTAAATATAGATAGCCCAACTAATCCAAATAATGAAAACAGTAATTCTGAATATTTATTTGTTTATAATGAAGATTATAAAGGAAGAATTAATAAAAATTACATATATGCAATAAAACGATCTGAAATTTTAAATAAAGAAAAAAAAGAAAATAATATAAAAATTGAGTTTATTATTGATGATAAAAGAGTAAAAACTGGTAAAATATGGTTTTATAATAAAGAAAATAAATATTCTGCATATTCTAAAACAATGTTTGTAAATGAATATAGTGGAGAAATAGCTAACTTTATAAATAATGGAAAGATATTTAATACTGACGGGAATATTAATATACTTAATATTAAAAATGAAGAAATTCAATATAAAAATAACAGTAAATTTGAGGATATTACTTATTGTCATATAATGTTAAGTGACGATATATATGATAATAAAAAACATTCTAAAAAAGATCCACTTTATAGATCAATTTCTGAAAAGATTGTATTTTAAAAATAACTCGAATATTTTTTGTCTTCTTCTAAAATATGCTTTATCAACCACCTTTGCAAAAAGTATAACAAATCCTTACAAACCAAAGAATCACCTTTTACATATCTGTCTTGAAAATCTCTTACAGTCTTTATAAATTTTTTATGAACAATTTTATGATCTGAATACTCAGGATACTCAATTTTTTTTAATAAATCTTCTTCTTCCAAAAAATGAGTTTCTGAGTATTCAATTAATTTAGCGATCAACTCGCCAACAACTTTTTGTTTTTCGTTGGAATTGATCGCATTATACAAAACATTTATATAAGAAACTAATTGTTTGTGTTGTTTATCAAATTTTTCAATCCCAACATTGTAAGCTTCTTGCCAAATTAATATATCCATAATTACACTATGTTATTTTCCTTATGTTTTTTATCTATTTCTTCTATTAACTTGTCAAGTAAAGCAAAATCTTCTTTTTTGGGATGACCTTTTATAAATACTGGCTCAAATAATTCTACCTTTACATTTGTTAGCATTTCTTTTAATGAGTCTATCATTTTGCCACCCCAACCAAAAGAACCAATAATACCAACAAATTTTGTCTTTGGTCTCAAAAGATTAAATAAATATGTCGCATAAACAGCCGCTGGATGAGGACCTGCCAAAACCATAGGTGAGCCAATAACAACAGTTGATGTGTCAACTAAAGACATTGCAAGCTCACCAATATCTGTTTTTGGGAGGTTGAATGGTTTAACTGTAAAGCCTTTTTCCATAAGACCATCGATTAAATAGTCAACCATTTTTTGAGTGCTTTCATGCATAGAAACAAAAGGAATAACAACTTCTTTCTTAACATTATCAGAAATCCAATCTTTATAACACTCGATGATAAACTTTGGATTTTTATGAATTTGACCATGACTTGGAGCAATCATTTCAATATTTAACTTTTCAACTTTTTCTACATTTTTTCTAATTTGAACTCTAAAAGGCATCATAATTTCAGCAAAATATCTTTTTGCAGAACTATAAATCTCACATTCATTAGAAACAAAAATATCACTTGAGGCAAGATGAGCACCAAAAAAATCGCAACTAAATAAAATTTTATCTTCTTTAAGGTAAGTCACCATTGTTTCGGGCCAATGAACCCATGGAGTCATATAAAATTCTAAAGTCTTATTTCCTAAAGAAATAGTTTCACATTCATTTACAACTTGAAATTTATCATCACTAATTAAAAGTAAATCTTTTAAAAAATCTTTACATTTAGTATTTGTAACAACTTTTGCCATTGGAAATTTTTCTAAAAGGTATGGTAAACTTCCTGAGTGATCTTGTTCTGCATGATTTGCAATTAAATAGTCTATTTTTGTAACATTTATTTTTGCAAGATTGTTAAATAATTCTTCCTTTTTTGCAGGATCAACAGAGTCTATCAAAGCAATTTTTTCACTTCCTTTGATAAGATACGAATTATAACTTGTTCCTTCTGGTAATGGAATAAGTTCATCAAAAAGTTTTCTATCCCAATCCATAGAACCAACGAAATATATATCATCTTTTATTTTTATCGAAGCCATAATTAATTCTCCTTTATAAATTTATCTTTTGTAGCCCCACAGATAGGGCATCGCCAGTCGTCAGGCAAATCATCAAATTGAGTATTAGGCTCAATGCCAGATTCCAAATCTCCTTTTTCTGGATAATACACATAGCCACAAATTCTACATTTTGCTTTTTTCATAGAAATTCCTAAGAAGTAATATATAAAAATATTTTATTTGTAAATAAAAATTTGCTAAGTTTGGTATTTTGTATAAAATAACCACTGATTTATATCAGTGGTTATTATTCAAAGAAATTATTGTTTTTCAAAAGAATCTTTGCCTACGCCACAAGTTGGGCAAACCCAATCGTCTGGAATATCTTCAAATGCAGTACCAGCTTTTATTCCAGAATCTGGGTCTCCAATTGCTGGATCATAAACATATCCACAAACTGTGCAAACATACTTTGCCATTTTTTTCTCCTCATTTTGTTCTTTAGATTTTAATTTAGATTTATCAATATAAGTAGGTGCTGTCTTTGGCGACAATCCCTTCTTTATCATCCTGTAATTTGCATAAGTTAAAGGCTCGCCATCTTGAAGCATTTCACTTTCGACAATTTTTGCAACAAACATCATATGAGTTCCAACATCTACTGTATTTATAACTTCACATTCAAAATATGCAATAGTATTATCAATAACCACAGGAGCCCCTGTTTTTCCTACTTTATATTTTACCTGACTAAATTTATCAATATCTTTCCCTGATTTAAATCCAAAAAGCCCAATAAATTTCATATCAACATCTTGATTTAATATTGCAATTGTAAAAACCTTACTTTGAGCTATATAATCACAAGTTAAATTTTGTTTATTTGTACAAATAGCTAAAGTAGGAGGCTCTGCTGTTGTTTGAAAAACAGTATTTGATATGTGTCCAGTAAATTTGTTATCATTATTCTTAGAACTTACGATGTATAAACCATAACTAATTTTAAAAAAAGCATCAAAATTCATAAATCCTCCGCTTGGTAACCTGCTTCTTTTATAGCAGAAAAAAGTATATTTTTATCTGGTTCGCCAGTAATATCAACTTCTTTAGTTTTTAAATCAACTTTAACTTTTTTAACACCACTTATTTTTTTTACAGCATCTTCCACTCGCTTTACGCAATGCTGACATGTCATATCAGAAACTTTAATTTTCATATAGACTTCCTTTTAGAAAAATATATTAGTAATAATTATTGTATCTTTTGATAAAAAAGTCAAGCTTTTATATTGACAATTGTTCAAATTGTCGTAATCCCTTAAATACTTATCTTTATGAATCTAATCAAATTAGAAATAATGCCAATTTTATTATTTTTTAACCTTTTAGAAGCGTTTAACTATATATCTTGTTAATAGAACTTAATAAATCATCAATCGTAATTTTAATGTTTTTGTATTTTAATATTGACTTTTTTCGATATATCAAGTAAAACACTACCAAAGAATGAATTAACGTCTTTAATGGATTAAATTACCAAAAATTTTTACTTTTTCAATAATTCTATAAATTAAATATATACTAGAAATACGTGTTGATCACTAATAATCCTTGTTAATTATGTTATAAAGTTTAGGAATAATAGATGGATAAAATAAAACAGTACAACTTAGTAACTAAATTATATGAAAGTAATAGGTCTCTTATTTATAGAGCTGATACACAAACTGATCAAAATGTAGTTATTAAAATTCTTAATACAAAATATCCAGATCCAAATGAAATAAAAAATTTCCTTTATGAATATGAGATTACAAAACATCTTTTCGAAGTAGATGGAGTTATTAAAGTCTATCAATTTATAGAAACTAGCAAAATCAAAGCTATTGTTATGGAAGATATTAATGGCATATCTTTCAATCATTATATAAAAAAAAATACAATAGATATAAAACAAATGCTTGATTTTTCAATAAAAATAGTTAAAATTCTACAAGAAATTCACAAAAAAAAGATTATTCATAAGGATATTAAACCTCATAATATTTTATTAAACCCACAAACTAATTCTATAAGAATAATTGATTTTAGCAGTTCTACCCAACTTACAAAAGAAAATATATCTCTTTCAACTATTTCTGAAACATTGGAAGGCTCAATAAACTATATTTCACCTGAACAGACTGGTAGAATGAATAGATTTGTAGATTATAGAACAGATTTTTATTCACTTGGTGTAACTTTCTATGAAATGTTTACTGGTAATTTACCTTTTAAATCTGATGATCCAATAGAGGTATTGCATTGTCATCTTGCAAAAAATCCACTACCTTTACATAAAATAAATAACCAAATTCCACCAACCATATCAAATATTGTACTAAAACTCATGGCAAAAAACGCAGAGGATAGATACCAATCTGAATACGGTTTAATTTTTGATTTAAATACTGCTCTTGATAAATTGAATGCTTCTGATCCCTGTGAATTCCTAATTGGCACAAAGGACATCCCAACAGAATTTAGAATACCAGAAAAAATTTATGGCAGAGAGGAAGAAAAAAAATTATTAATAGACATCTTTCAAAATGTAAGTAGAGGCAATAAAGAAATTGTTTATATTTCAGGAAGCTCTGGGATTGGTAAATCTTTTCTTATTAATGAGTTACAAAAACCTATAACTTTACAAAATGGGACTTTTATTTCTGGAAAATTTGATCAATTCAAAAGAGACACCCCTTATTCAGCGATTATTCAAGCATTTACTGAATTAATAAAAATTATACTTACTGAAAGTGAAGATAAAATTCAAAGATGGAAAGAAAAAATTTTAGATGCTGTTGATACAAATGGACAGATATTGATAAATATAATACCAATTTTAGAATCTTTAATTGGTAAACAACCTATTTTACCTAATATAACATCAGATACATTACAAAATAGATTTAATGTAGTTTTTCAGAATTTTATAAAAGTTTTTTTTAGCAAATACTATTCTATTGTATTATTTATTGATGATCTGCAATGGGCTGATAGTGCAAGCCTTAATCTATTAGAAACAACATTGACAGACCAATCCATAAAACACTTTTTGTTTATTGGTTCTTATAGAGATAATGAAGTAACAAACACACATCCATTTGCATTAATGCTTAAAAAACTTCAAAAAGAAAATATTGACTATAAAGAAATAAAACTTAAAAATTTAAAAATGGATCACATAAATCAATTGTTATCCGAAAGTCTTTATACTTCATTAGAAAATACTTTAGAACTTGCAAAAATTATTAATCAAAAAACCGATGGCAATCCATTTTTTGTAATGGAATTTTTGAAAACTCTTAATGAAGAAAAATTTTTAAAATTTGAAAATGATAACTGGGAATGGAATATTTCAAAAATAAAAAATGCTGGTATTACAGATAATGTAGTTGAACTCATGGCTTCTAAAATTAAGAAACTTTCAAAAGAAACTCTTAATATGATAAAACTTGCCTCCTGCATTGGTGTAAAAATTTATGCTGATACATTAGGGATGATTTACGAAATTTTATTTGAAAATAAAATTATTTCTTCTGATGAAGAAAATTATAATGAATCTGTTTTTAAAAGATTTATTGAGGCTCTAAACGAAGGACTTATAATAAAAATTGATGCTGATTATAAATTTGTCCACGATAGGATTAGAGAAGCAGCATATTCTATAATAGAAGATAATGAAAAAATTAAATATCACTATCAAATAGGTAAAACAATTTTAGAGCATCCAAAAATTCAAAAAGCAGAAATTCGTATTTTTAGTATTGTAAATCAGTTAAATCTAGCTTTTCCTCTATTAACACAAGAAGAAAAAGACCTTCTAATTACTCTAAATCTCGAAGCTGGAAAAAAAGCAAAAGAGTCAGCAGCATACAAATCTGCATTAGAATATATTAGAACAGGTGTTGAGTTGCTGAAAGAAAATTGTTGGGATGAAAAATATTCTATCTCACTTGCATTATATACAGAACTATCAGAGTTGGAATATCTAAATGGAAACTCAGATGAGATGGAAAAAGTATTCTCAATTGTACTAAATAATGCAAAAAATGTTTTTGATAAAACTAAAATTTATGAAATACAAATTTATGCTTATTTCTCATTAAATAAATTAGATAAAAGTGTTAGAGTTGCAATCAAGGCTTTAAACGAATTAGGTGTTCATATTGTAGAAAAACCTTCAAAATTTATTATTTTTCTTGAATTTCTTAAGACTAAATTAAATATCGGTAAAAAATCAATTGAAGACCTTATCAATCTACCTATAATGAAAGACCCTCAAAAACTTGAAGTAGCAAGAATACTTTCATCTGTTGGAGCATCTGCATATCATGCCAAACAAGATTTTTTTATATATAGTACTTTTAAAATTATAAACTTTTCTTTAAAATACGGTAATGCCCCAGAATCTTGTGTTGCTTATACCTATTATGGTTCTGTATTATGTACGATCATAGGAGATATTGAAAATGGCAATATTTTTGGAAAACTAGCTATAAAACTTTTAGAAAAATTTAATACAGTAATTTATAGATCAAGAGTTATTTTTTTGACAAATAATTTTATTTTTCATTATAAAGAACATATTTCTAATTCATTACCACATTTTTTAGAGGCTTTTACAGCTGGCATGAATACAGGAGATCTAACTTATGCTGGTTATGCAGCAAATAAATATCCTTTTCATCTTCTTTTCCTTAATGACAATCTTAATGACGTATGTCATGAGTTTATCAAATTTGGAAAAATTCTTGAAAAAATCAAACAACCCAAACAACTTTTATGGAATAAAATATATTATCAATTTGTGTTAAATCTAATAGGTAAGAGTAACGACAAATTTTTACTTAAAGGTGAAAGTTTTGATGAAGAAAAATCTTTTGAAAATGACGAATTACATGATACAGATTTTTTTCACTTTTATTATTGTAAAATAATTTTAAGTTTCATATTTGGCGATTACGATAAAGCATTAGAATATTCTCTTATTATCAAAGAAAAATATCTCTTATCTGCCAGAGGTAGTTATGTTTTCACAGAATATTATTTATACTCAGCTCTTTCGGCAATAGCAGTACTTCAAACAAAAAAACAATATAAACAAAATAACCAAAAACTTTTAAAATTAGTTAAATCTCACTTAAAGTTAATAGAAAAATGGACCTTTTTCAATCCTATTAATAATCAAGGAAAATACTATCTTTTAAAAGCTGAACTTGCTGTTTTTCAGAACAAATCTGAAGAGGCAGAAAAGTTTTATAACAAAGCAATAGAACATTTTAATAAAAATAAATTTTTACTTCAAGAATCTATTGCCAACGAAAGATTTGCACTTTTTTTATTCTCTAAAAATAAATATAAATATGCAATGATTCATATAAAAGAATCTTATTACTGTTATAATAAATGGGGAGCAAAAGAAAAAACAAAAGAATTAAAAAGAGAATATCCAGAGCTTAAAGAAAAAGTAAAAATGGACTCTAGTTCTATTAGCACAAGTACAAAAAATGCAAGTACAAATGATATTGATATTTATAGTATTATTAAAACATCTCAGGTAATATTCGGCGAAATTGAAATGGATAAACTTTTAAACAAAGTAATGAAAATTTCAATAGAAAACGCAGGAGCTGAAAGAGGAATTTTACTTCTATATGAAAATGACAAATTATTTGTTGAAGCAGAAGACAATATAAACAATAATAATATTATATTAGAAAAAATTAATTTTGAAAATTATGATAGAATTTCTTCCGAAATCGTTCGTTATGTTATAAAAACACAAGAAAATCTTATATTAGGTAATGCTATTGAGGAAGGAATTTTTACAAATACTGAATATATTCAAAAAAATAAACCAAAATCTATACTTTGTGCCCCTATAATAAAACAAAGCAATGTGATAGGAATTTTGTATCTTGAAAATAATATATCTGTAAATACTTTTACACATCAGAGATTAGAAATATTAAAACTTATGTTTTCACAGATGGCTATTTCTATCGAAAATGCAAAACTGATAGAAAATCTCAAAGAAAAAGAACGACTCAAGCAAGAAATGGCAATAGCAGAAAGAATTCAAACATCTCTTTGCCTTCCAGCCCCTTTTATCGAAGGATTTGATATAGCCGTTGAAATGAAACCTGCAGCAGAAGTCGGTGGAGATTATTATGACATTATTTTTGACAAAAAAAAGTATCCTTGGTTTGCCATTGGAGATGTAGCAGGTCATGGGGTTACAGCTGGTCTTATTATGATAATGGCAGAGACCTTATTTAATGCTTATATAAAAGACAGTGAAGATGCAGACCCCAAAGACATTATTGTAAAAGTAAATAAAATTCTTTATGGAAATATATATGAAAGATTAAAAGAAGACCATTTTATGACAATGTTGTTCCTTAAATATAATGGAAACGGTAATTTTGCTATGAGTGGATCACATAATCCTATTTTAATTTATCGAAAAAATTTACAAAAAATTGAAAAAATTGAACTTAATGGTATTTATCTTGGTCTTATACCTAATATAGAAACAACCACTCTATCATTAAACTTTAATATCGGTATTGGTGATATTCTTCTTCTCTATACTGACGGGCTTATCGAAGCAAAAAATAAAGAAAATAAATTCAATGATTATCAAATTGTAGAAAAAATTCTTATGGAAAACTCAGAAAAAAGCTCAACCCAAATAAAAGATATGTTAATGCAAGAAACTTTAAACTGGTGTGACAATAACCCAAGTGATGACATAACATTAATAGTAATAAAGATGATTTAATAAACTAAATTTCGATTTAGAATTTTAAAAACTTTAGCCAGAAAATTTTCATATAGAAACAAGGTGATAAAGACACCTTATTTCTATAGGATATTTATTTAACAAGCACAGCTTTAATTCTTCTAACGCCAGCAGAAGAAGCTTCTTCTTTTTGGATTTTAAATCCACCCAAATCAGAAGTATTAGTAACATGTGGACCACCACAAACTTCCATCGAAAAATCGCCAATTGTATAAACTTTAACTTGTTGTTCGTATTTATCAGTAAATAAAGCAGTTGCTCCTTTTTTCTTTGCATCTTCGAGAGTCATTACATCCATTGTTACTGTTAATTTTCTTTTAATTTGTTCATTTACAATGTCTTCAACTTTTTTTAACTGATCAGGAGTCATTTTTTCAGTATGTGTAAAATCAAATCTCAATCTTTCTGCTGTAATATTTGAGCCTTTTTGATTAACATGTTCACCAAGTACAATTTTTAATGCTTTATGTAAAAGATGTGTTGCTGTATGAAGTTTTGTTGTTTCTTCTGAGTTATCGGCAAGCCCACCTTTAAAACTTTGAGTTTGTGCTTGTTGTGATAATTCTCTATGTTTGAGAGAAGCTTCTTTAAAACCAGCTTCATCAACTTTTAAACCTTTTTCTTCAGCAAGTTCTTTTGTAAACTCATAAGGAAAACCATAAGTATCATAGAGTTTAAAAGCAAGTCTTCCAGAAATTGTATCTTGTTTATTCTCAATTAATTTTGGAACAATTTTTTCAAACTCATGAATGCCTTTTTCAAGAGTTTCTTCAAATTTATTTTCTTCTCTATCGAGTTCTTCGTAAATTCGTTTTTCATTAATTTTTAACTCTGGGTAGAATGGGTGCATCATTTCAATAATTACTTTTGCTATTTCTGATAAAAATGTTGGCTTAATACCAAGTTTTTTACCATATCTTATCGCTCTTCTAATCAATCTTCTCAAAACATAGCCAGCTCCAACATTTGATGGAGCTACACCTCTTTGGTCTCCTATGATAAAAGTAGAAGTTCTTGAATGATCAGCTATTATTCTAATTGCTTTTGTTACTTCATCACTTTCCCCATATTTCTTACCAGAAAGTTCTTCAATTTTTGTAATGATTGGAGTAAAACTTTCTGTATCATAAACTGTTCTTTTGCCAGAAAGCATTGCAACTGTTCTTTCAATACCCATTCCAGTATCAACATTTTGTTGTTTTAATGGAACGAATGTTCCATCTGGATTTTTGTTGTATTGCATGAAAACATCATTCCATATTTCAAAAAATTTACCACAGCCACAGCCAGGTCCACACTCGGCAGAACAATCCTCTTTACCAGTATCAATAAACATTTCCGTATCAGGACCACAAGGACCTGTGTTACCAGCAGGACCCCACCAGTTATCTTTTTTTGGTTTATAATGAATTCGTTCACGTGGAATACCAAGGTCTGCCCAATAAGATGCTGACTCTTCATCCCTTGGAGCATCATTATCCCCTTCAAAAACTGTTACATGCAAATTAGTTATATCAAAACCCAAAATTTTTGTCAAAAATTCAAACGACCAATTAATTGCTTCTTTTTTGAAATAATCCCCAAGCGACCAATTGCCAAGCATTTCAAAAAATGTAAGGTGTGATGCATCACCAACATCGTCAATATCACCAGTCCTAATGCACTTTTGATAATTAACAATTCGTTTTCCCTCTGGGTGATCAAGTCCCAACAAATAAGGAACGAGTGGGTGCATGCCAGCAGTTGTAAATAAAACTGTTGGGTCATTTTCTGGTATTAAAGAAGCAGATGCTATATGGCTATGCCCTTTAGTTTTAAAAAAATCTATATATTTTTTTCGTAATTCTCTAAAGTCCAATTTATACTCCTATTACTCAAAATTTTTACCCGCCAATCGAGTACAATCACCAAATTATACAGATTATGTAAAAAATTAAATCTGTGTTAATCTGTGACAACCTGATTTAATCTGTGTTATAAATATTGTTTTCTATATTCTTCTGCTTTTTCATGAAGAATATCGATTTCTTCCATTATATTATCAACAATATATTGTTTAATATTCTCTTTATCATCTGCTGCAAATTTTGTTTGTGATGTACTGAGATTAGTAATGTATTCTTTTGCACTCTTTACTTCACCAAAATTAAACACCAATACATCTTCCAAAAATTGTTCTCGTGTCATATCTTCATGGTCACGAGGAGGCATATTATTACCATTTATTGACGCACAACAAAAATAATCAAAAGAGTTTAAATAACTTGTTGTTTCTTTAATCCCTTTTTTAGTTTCTGGTTGCCATGGTCTATATCGAGTACCAGCAGGATACATAACAAAAATTTGATTTTTATTTCTAAGCTCTGCAATTTTTCTTGTTGCTCTCATATTTATTTTTTTTGCAAGTTCTACTTCTTCTCTATGTTTATCATCTGTCATTTTTTCTAATGACCTAATTGGGTATATTACAACTCTTGTAAACATTTCAGTATATAGCTTAACCAAAGAATTTTGATTTAATTTTACTCCAGCAACAAAAATAAATTTCTCAAAAATTTCTTTCAATTTTTCATTTGGATGATCATAAAATCTTGCAAATAAACTTGGAACATCTAAATTTGATACATGTTCAGATAACACTATACAAGATTTGCCTTGCTCAGCAAGTTCATTTAATTTTAGAATATTTTCAACACCTAAAACATTACTTCCTTTTAGATGCCCTATTCTCACACTGTCAAGTAATATATCTCTGTTTGCAGTATGTGCCACCTGATAAACATTATCTGGTGTAATGTGACAATCCTCATTCATTCTTGAATTGTGCATCATTTTTTTGGTATATTCAAAAAACTTCATTGTTTTATCTTTATCAGATACTATGTGCATATCAAACCTCTTTTAGTTTTTATAAGACGGATTAAAACCGATTATATAACACAGATTAGCACAGATTAAAATTATTAACGCTGATTATAATGGTTTTATTTAGTTATTAATCTGTATCTATCGTGCCACAAAAAAGAAATATACATAAAAATTTTTTATTTGTCAAAAAGTTTAATTAAAAATTAATAAGTTAAATTATAGGATTAATTGACATTTTAGACCTGTCTGGTCTTTAAATTTATTCCAACGCTTGAAGGGTTTTTTCTATCCTTGCTTTATAATCCAAAGCTTCTTCATTTGTTGTATCAATTGCAAGTACTGCTTTAAACATTTTTAGAGCCTCTTCATATTTTAGACTATTATAATTTAATATAGCATCTCCCATAAGATTGTCCACAAGCAATTTTATTTCTTGATTAATTTTTGCTTCAAGTTGTTGCCCTTTCGTATTATTATTCAAAGATAGATATTTTTTTATTTCTTTTTTAGCTTGTGCATACTGTTTATTTTGAAAAGCAGTTAGTGCGTTGTTATAATATATCAGTATTTTTGCTTCCATATTCTGTTTTTCTTTCTCTTTTTGTTCTTTTACTAATTTTGTTCGCTCAGAAATTGATTGATCAATAATATCTCTTGCTTCTTTTGAATTTGGTGAAATATCTAATGCTAATTTGGCGTTATTTATTGCATTATTATATTTTTTTTCATCAAATTGTTTTTTTGCTAAAGCAATTATTCTATTAAATTCATCTAATTTTAATTTATTGATTTGTTCTGTAAATTCATTTATATTAACATTATCTGAATGTATTAAAATTATTTTTCTTAATTCTTGCTCTGCTTTTATAAAATTTTTGTCAGATAAAAACTTTTTTAGTTTATTTTCAGTTTCGATTATTGCATTATTAACTTCATTTTTATATTTATTAAAAAAGTCAACAGTTTCAGTATTAGATTTATCTACTTGCCTTACAATACTGTACTCAATAGAAGCATTTATAAAATCTTTTTTATCTAAGAATCTTTTTGCATTTGCAAGCTTATTTTTTTTGATAGACTCAATACTTTGAGTAATTGTATCTATTAAATCATTAATTTCATCAGTTCTTTCTTTGTCAAGTTTTGAAACCCAACCAAATTCTTTAAGTAAAAAATTTAATTTTCCTATATCACCATTACTTAAAGCTGTTTGATATTGTTCATTTAGGTAGTTAAATAAAAACTCTGCTTTTTTGTTATCTGGTATTTTTTCATACCAATTTTCTACTTGTTTTTGGTTTGTAGTACAAGAAATAGACAAAATTAAAATAAAAAGATAAATAAATTTTTTCATATCAATCTCCTAAAAAATATAAACTTTTATGTTTTTTTGCTTGCCTTTTACTTGAATTGTACTTTCTTCACCTTTTAATTCTGTTTTTATTTTAGAAAAAGCTTGTTCTGAAATTACAACTTTTCCAGCTGGTGAAAATCCACAAAGTCTTGCACCAAGATTTACAGTATCCCCAATTGCAGTCCAATCCAAATAATCACCAGAACCTATTGACCCAACAATTGCTTCACCAAAATTTATACCAATACCAATTTGAAGTTTTTCATCTTTACCATTATTAAATTTTTCAAGTTCCTTTTGAATATCTAACGCTGCCTTAAAAGCCTCCTTAGGAGTAGAAAAAGTAGCCATAATTTCATCACCAACAAACTTATCAATATCACCTTGATACTTTTCTATTACAGCAACCTGAATATCAAAAATAGCATTTAAATTTTTTACTACAACCAATGGATCATGATTTTCTGAATATGTTGTAAAACCTCTAACATCAGAGAAAAATACAGTTATATTTTCTCGTCGTGGTTCTTTACTGTACTCGCCTGTTTCTACTTTGCTTATCATATCGGCAGTTGATTTTGAAACATATTTTTCCATGTGGAGTTTTTCACGCCATATTCTAATCATTGAGTTAAATTCACTTCCCAAAACAGCAATTTCATCTTTGCCTGATACAGGAACTTTCATATCGAGATTACCAGAGGCAACTTGTTTTACAGCATTTGTTAAATATATTATTGGTTGAATGATTATCTTTGTATAAAATTGGATTATAAAGAAGGAAATTATCAAAACAAACAAAGCTATTGATAAAGCAATTATGATAATTTTTAAAATTTCTTTTTTAATGAACTCTAACGAAACAGAAGCAATTATATTACCATAAAATCCAAATTTATCACCAATTGGTATTATAATTGGGAAAATAATAGTATAAGATACCGAACCATCAATAAAAATTGATTCTGTTAAAGCACTGAGAGGATAAGCTTCTTTTTTTGATAAAGCAAGACTACCAAGTCGTACTTTTCTTATTAAAAGTTCCATTTGTCTTTTATATTCATTTATTTTAGTCTCTATTATAATAGAATCATTAGAATTTTCTATATTCTTTAATTTATCTTCTAATTTTAAAATTTCACTATTAATTAATTTGGCATTGTTAGGAAATCTTTCTATATCTTTTTGATACCTATCAAGTTGTTTTTTTATTTTACCTTCGAGAGTAGAAAAGTTCTTATAATCATCATAAATTCTTCCAATTTCTGTAGCATTCGAGTTAGCTATAATCTTTCCTTCTCTATCAAGAACAGATATAAAAATCGCATCTTTCCAGTTTCCTTTTATAACAGCAATACTTTGTTGTAATTTTATCACAAAATCCCTTTTTTCTTTATCATCACCTGTATAATAAAGAGGAAAATTACTACCCGCAGTATATGCAATAATAGAAATCGCATTTTTTGTAGAATCCTTAGATAAATTTGTAAGAGAATTTATTTGAATCTGTGTTAATGGCAAAACTAAACATATTGTCAATACAATAACAAGAAGTATCATTAGAAGAAGAAATTTAGTTTTCATTTGTAAGTCCTTACATATTTTAAAGTGATTTTGGATAGATATGCTCAATTTATATTATTATTTAAAATCTTTTTTTTGTCAATACAAGAGTTTATATAATTTTTTTAGATTTAATACTAATGAATGTCTTACATTTTTTATTTGCTTTTCTTAATTTATATTTATATAGAGATCGAGTTTCCATCAACTGTTAATAAGTTTATAGGTTTACGAATTTAAGATATATTTTAGAATTCTATTGACTTTAATTATTTAAATAACTAAAATTAAATCAACTTAGTAATTAATTGTAATTAGAAAGGAATTTTATAATGAAAGGTGTATTTTTTGCATCAATTTTTATTTTATTTATTTTTTTTATAGGTTGTCCGACTCCAGTAGATACATCTACAACTACGACTACAACAAGTACTTCAACAACTACTATTCCAACTACAACTACAACAAGTACTTCGACTACTACTATTCCAACTACAACTACAACAAGTACTTCGACTACTACTATTCCAACTACGACTACAACAAGTACTTCAACAACTACTATTCCAACTACGACTACAACAAGTACTTCAACAACTACTATTCCAACTACGACTACAACAAGTACTTCGACTACTACTATTCCAACTACGACTACAACAAGCACTTCAACAACTACTACTACAATTGGAACTGGAAAAATAAATTTTACCCTTACTGGTGGTAAAGGCGATCTTACTACTGATGAATATAGAAATAAAAATTTCTATATTAAAGTTTTTAATCAAGGAGCTGATTTTAAAACAGCAACTCCAATTATAACTGCAAGTACCATTATTACAACAAATAATTTTGAATCTTTAAACATTCAAACATCTATTATTAATAATGGAATATATGATTTACAGTTATGGATTGATAAAAATGGAGATAATACTATTGATTATAAGGATTTGATTGGAAAAAAAACGAATATAACTGTTAACGGTGATACTGTTGTAAATGCTTCTGCTGCGATTATAAAAATAACTATTACTAATGTTACTGGAAATGCAATTGGAAAATCTTTTGGCGTTGGTATATTTAATGAAGGAGAGACAAATATTGATAACACCCACGCTGTGGAAGGAAATGCGTTTACCGTTAATAGTGGAAGTACTTCATTCACTTTTTCAAGGACATTTTTAGAAGGAGCTGGGTACTTCATTTCTGGTGGTCTCGATTATAATGGAGATTATAATTATGGTAATTCGGGAGATAAAGTTATGGCTTCGGTATCAAGTGTTATTCAATTAATAGGTGGTAATATTAACGAATTTATTGTGGATTACACTACATTTGTTGATGTACCAAATTAAAATTAATAAGCAAAAAGACTGCTCTCTAATATCGATTGCAGTCTTTTTTTTAAAATTTTAAATGAGTTAAAATCAGACGAGTTGAGTTAGTCAAAATTTTTAGCATAATTTTGACTATTACACATTATTTTAATAAGTTTATCAATAGATTTATCTATTTAAATTGCATTTTATTCGCAATATTCGTTGTAAAATCTATATTTATATTAAAATAACTCAAAACTCAAAAGCCCCCATATCAATAACATCTTTAACTACCCTATTTGCTTTATTAGACTTATGATAATAGATATATTGTGGATTTAGATTAAAAGTATCATAGTATCCTGCATCACTTCCGCCATTAATTGGACTTGCCCCAGTTACGAGTTTATAATCATAGTTATCTTTATCAGCAAATATTGCATTCTGAGTTGCTATATTGGTAGCCTGAGAAATATTATTCGTTGCTATTCCAGCATAAACTTCCCCTACCCCATAAAAAATATTATTTACACTTTTTAGGACAGTGGTAGAATCTAAATTAACAAAATATCCACTTCCTTTATCATTAACAATTGTGTTATTAATAAGGAAGAAATTATTATTTCCATTAGTTATTCCTTCTCTACCATAACTAATTATCGAATTATTTTCTGCGTTTATTCCTTGCTCAATAACATTACCGACAACAAAAGAAAGCCCTCCGTTTGGAATATCTATTTGGTAACTTGCAGTCCCTTCTTTTTCGTCCATAATTCTATTGTAAAGGATATAATTGTTGAATGCACGGGTTTTTAGGTTGTGACCAATTTTTGTATGGTGAGAATAATTGTATTGGAAGGTTAATTTTTTCACATGATTTATATATAGATTATGAGTATAACCATCACCATAACCATTACTGCTAAACTCAGAATATTCTATAAGTATCTCGCTATTGCTATTGTCAGATGTTAAAATACCATTTTGGTTATCCTCAAAATAACAACTTCTAACTGTAAGATTAGCACCTTCTTGACGGATACCAGCACCATTATTATCTGGTACTTTTGCACCAGAAAATCTTATATTCTCTACTGTGGTATTAGTGCCTTTTATAACCCAAATAGCCTTGCCTTCTGCACAAGTCCCATTTGATTTTAGGTGAGCAAAACCACCATTTCCTATTATTATCAAATTATTTGCAGTCCATGAGGTTGCATCGTTCTCATAATCACCTGGTTCTATTTTTATCAAGTCTCCATCCTTTGCAACACTTGACGCCTCACTTGGTTTTTTATAAGTATGATTCGCACCAACCATTATTACATTCCCTTGATAGTTAGAATATTTAGATACATCTGTCAAAGGAATACCTTGATCCCATGGAATCGTTGTAGTTGTAGTCGTTGTAATTATATCTATCGTTGGATTATGAAAATTTTCTCCTTCCTCAGTATTTATAGTAGAGTTTTCTCCATCAATTTCATAAGCACCTATATCAAGTTTATTATTGGTATCTCTTTGTTTTCTACTACAAGGATGAACATAATGAAACTTAGGAATAAGTGAAAAACCATAAGTATCAGAACAATCAATCCCATTATCTTTTGTGTAACTATCTGGCTTTGTCCTATAATCAAAATTAGCCTTATCAACTAAAGGGCTTTCTGTAACAACTTTATTACTCGCAGGATAATTTTTTCCATTATAATGATCTAACGAGTTTGTATAAACCAAATTATTCTGTAAATCAACTGTCGCATTATTTGAGTAATACGCTTCATATACTCCGTGTAGAATATTATTGTAAATTTTTACATCGGTTCCAGATTGTGCTAAAACCATAACACCTTTATAATATGAATATGGTAATTTTCCATCATCATTAAACAAATAATCATTCACAATAGTATTATTTACAACATAAAGTTTGTTGTTATGCCCTTCAATTCCTTCTCCTCCAAAATGTATAATGTTATCATTTTTATTTTTCATTCCTTGTTGAATATAATTACCAATTATGTAAGAAAGTCCACCATTGGGTAAATCAATCTGAAAACTTGCACTTCCATCAACCTCATCCATTATACGATTGTATAAAATATAGTTTGAATAAGCACGAGATTTTAGATTATGCCCAACTGTTGTATGATGAGAATAATTATACCTAAAAATTAATTTTTTTGCCTTATTTATATAAAGATTGTGAGTTTGTCCCCAGCCAGGATCACCATTATAAGCAAATTCTGAATATTCTATAATTATTGTGCTATTTGGACAATCAGATGTTGTTAGAATACCATTTTGATTGTTATGAAAATAACTGTATTTGACAGTAAGATTATCCCCCTCCTGACGAATCCCAGCACCATTAGAATCATACACTTTACAGCCAGAAAATTCTATATTTGAAACAGTCGTATTATTGCCTTTTATAACCCAAATTGCTTTACCTTCTGCTGGTATATTCTTATCACCATCAAATTTTAAATGTGCTTTTTGTGGACTATTGCAAAATATTATCAAATTATTAGCACGCCATATAGCAGTATCATTCTCATAAACTCCACCATCTATTACGATCATATCATTGTCAACTGCAACTAAGGCAGCTTCAGAAGGCTTTTTATATTCCCTTGTCGAGCCTACCAATAAAATGCGACCACCATTAGGATTTGTATCAGGACCATATTTTATTGTTAGCTGCGTTGTATTATTATCCGAAGTATTTTGATTTTGAGAATTAGGATCACAATTATAAAATGTTACGATAAAAAAAATTGATACAAGCAATAAAATACTAATTTTTTTCATAATTATTCCTTACAATACAAATTTTCCACCAGTTAAGCGAATACAGGTGGATTTTCACAGATTACATAGATTGAATTCATGTAATTAGTTGGCATTAAACTAATTAATTTTCATATTTAATTATAGTAAAAAAATTTATTATGTCAACTAACTAACAATTTTTTAATTAAAGAATATTTTGATAGGAATATCTTTGGCTTAAAGAATTATATTTAAAGGCTAATGATATAAAATTAGAATATTTTTATTCAAAGTTAATTTAGAAAAATAAATACTTAGTTATTTTTTCCTTTGCTTTTCTTCAAGTTTTTTGCTATATTTTACTTATGGAAATAATTAGAGCAACTTCTGACATTTTTTTTAAGTTTCTATTTGGCAAAGAAGAAAACAAGGATTTGTTGTTATCTTTTATAAATGCAGTCCACGCAGACTCTGGTTTTCCATTAATTAAAACTGTTGAGATAAAGAATCCTTTTAATATAAAAAATTTTTCTATCGACAAAGAGTCAATCGTTGATGTAAAAGCAACTGATGAAAACGGACGAGTTTACGATATAGAAGTCCAAACGTCTGGTAATGATATTTTTAAAAATAGAACACTTTACTATTGGGCAAAACTTTATTCTTCTCAACTAAAAGAATCTAATTTATTTAGTAAATTAAAACCTACAATTTGTATAAATGTACTTGATTTTGATTTATTTAAAGAATATGACTATCCTCATAGTT
>Ga0209518_1000453_pt1 | contig 54067 bp, 70 predicted proteins | sample RifGroB1_FD_183993 | JGI IMG/M metagenome (GOLD analysis project Ga0209518, IMG submission 183993) | Groundwater microbial communities from Rifle, Colorado, USA - Groundwater B1 (SPAdes) (version 2) | ecosystem: Environmental > Aquatic > Deep subsurface > Groundwater | place: Rifle, Colorado...
GAATCTTATCCCCAACAGCCCAACCATGAGAAGTAGAAGTTCCGATAACCGTAGAACCTTTTGCAAGTCCAGTGGAAAAAACAAGGGAAGAGCTTAAAGTCCCACCGGAAGAAAATCTAACGGGACTGCCGGAGATAGCAGTAGTAGGTTGAATAATCGTAACTCCCATGCCATTTCCACGGAGAGTTATTCCGCTTTTTAAATAAAGCTGAGAAGAAATAGAATGTGTTCCAGAAGCGAGTTTTACAACTTGTCCTAAAGGGCAATTATTTATCGCCGTTTGAATATTCCCACCTACTGCTACGGTTGTATAAATAGTAGCCCTATCTGGAATCCCTCCGAGAACCCCTACATTCCCTGCCCAAGTTATACTATTTCTAGCGTTATTTGTCCCGTTAGAATTGCTACTTGTAGGCAAGGAATAAACAGCAAAGCTATTAGTCGAAGAAAGAAAAAAAGAAAGGAAAAATAAATAAAGAATCTTCTTCATTTTAAAACCTCCAAAAGAAAAGAAGGATAAAAAAAGGGGAGCTAGCCTTTTTCCTTGCACTAACTCCCCTCTTTAACTTATTGAATATACATCATACCGCGAACGGAAGAAGAAACAGTCGGAGGAGTTATTGTAAAAGTAGCTCCGTTACCTGTTGCAGCAGCAGAGGTAAAGGTATAAAGAGCCATTATTTTTCCAGAAGTGCTGTTATAAAGAACTGCGCAGTCAGCAGTAATACCAGTGCTGTCTGTAGCCGTCCAAACAAGTCCACCAGTGCAGTTAAAATCTGCTGCCAGAGGGGAAGAACCAGCAGTAGAAACGGAAGTGCAGGAAGAAAGAGTATTCCCACCAGCCGTGTATCCATGTGCCGTTCCAAGATCAGTAAAAGAAGTGTAATCAGTAGTCGCAGTATTTATCGCCGTATTTGCACTTTGCAGACCCAAGGCCATTTTAATAACCGGAGCACCAGTTATATAAGCAGCGTCCATAGCTGCTTCTTTTGCTATCTGTGTCATACCCGCAGTAAAAGCCGCTTCGGAATAAGAAGCAAGAGAGAGAAAAGCTATTGCTACGAAAACAGAAAGAAATCTTTTCATTTTTAAAACTCCTTTTACTACTTGATTGTTACCATAATGGAAGTATTTCCATTAGGCCCAGTTGTGGTCGTAACAAGACCTTTTCTAGCACTAAGAGTTAAAGCTCCCATTCCCATTTGTGCTTTTGCCGTTTGAATTTCCGGATCAGCCGTTTTTATTTCCGGACCAGCAACAGTTGCACAAGCTGAAAGAAAAAGAATAGAAATAATAATAATTAACTTTTTCATTTTTAACCTCTTTTTATTGTATTAAGATATTTATTTTTTTTATAATTATTTTTGATACTAAAATAAGTGAAGAAAGAGGAGTGTAATTTCCACTACTACCTAGACTAAGATTTGTTTTAATAATATTACTTTTTAAACTTAAAACTCCTTTCTCTCCATTGCTCCCAATTCCTCCTAAATTAGTAATAACAGAGAAGTTTGTTAAGTTTGTTACTCCTACTGTAGTAGGATTGGCACCTATATTACCTGTTCTACCTGTGTTTAAAGCTGGTGAACCACTAACTAGAATGAAGTCATTTATTTGACTTAAAGTTCCAGAGCTATTTTGCCATATATTTTGTGTAACTGTTCTTAAAGAACCTACTCCAGGATTGCCACCTCCAGTTAAAACTCCTGAAGCTTGCCATGCAGATAAAGAAGAGTAATTAGTAGTATTTCTATACACTGAAAAAACAGTATTATAGTATAAATTATGATCATCAGCATCAATAGTTGAATCTGCTATGTATCTAACAGTACCTTCATTTACATTACCCCCTAAGATATTATTATAAACATACCTACCAGTAGAATTATTTATACTAATCATTCTTGCTGTTGTTGAGTGATTATAAATAGTATTATTATTTATAGCCCAATTTGGGGTATAGTTAGTTGATTGTCTTTCTAATGTAAGAGCAGAATAAGAGGAATCAATTATTATATTATTAGCCACCGTGCCATTACTTGAATTGCCTACATTATCTACGTTAACTAAAATAGCAGTATTAGAATTGTAGATATAATTATTACTATAATTATTAAAATTACTTGCTTGTTTATTATAAATTGCGACAGTGCTGTGAATAAAGTTGCAATTAGTAACAGTTAAATACTGAGCAAAATAAGTTTTAATCGCGCTAGTATTATGGTTATTAGCTGTATCCCAATAATCTGTAAATGTGCAATTACTTATAACCGTATAATTTGAATCTTCACCAAAAGCAATGCCTGAGATATTATCTGTATTAGTCCCCCCAGCAGGATCACCAACAAAAATACATCTATCTATTACAGTTCCTATACTACCATTTCCTATTCCTACACTACCAAAATTACCATTTACTGCACCAATACCAGAAATAGTAAACCCTCTTAAAGTAGTATAATCATGCCCTGTATCTCCCCAAGCCCTAGAGATAATTGAACCTGAAACTGTTGTCCTTAAATGAGGAGTTTCTCCAGGGTAAGCCTCAAATACAATTCTATTAGTATCAGAAGTTCCACTATGGCTAGGAGTTAGCACTCCAACTCCTTTAATATTATTATCTGATTGGCCTAAAGCATAAATACCCCCCCGAAAATATACCGTATCTCCAGCTAAAGCATTGGACATAGCTGTCGTAGCTGAACAAGGAGTATTCTGTGATATACTAGAAGCCCAACTAGCAGAACCAGTGGCTGAAGCATAATGTATCGTTGCCTGTGCTAGTGCAGGGAATAAAAGAATAAATAATGCCAAAATTAATAATTTAAGGCGCATTTGCGGAACTCCCCGCTGCAAAATCATCTACTCGATAATTATACGTTGCATAATCCCCAATTCCAATGTATAAACCAGTATTAGCAGCAGTTGCAGGATTATTAGTAAATGTCAAACCAGCAGTACCCCAAGTACTTCTAGCTCCAGGATCATTTGCCCATACCCATACTTTTACTACAGTATCTGTTCCAGTGCCTTCAACTTCTAAGCCTAACCAATTTCCAGAAGCTAAAGCTAAAGAACCACTTTGTACTGTTGATCCCCCATGACTTTGCCAAGTAGTAGTTGTGTTAGTACATAAAAGTCTATAATGTGCATCAGTAAATGTACTGGTCATTCTAAATCTAAGCCCTACTTGATCAGTTGAAACTTTGTTTAAAACATGTATTTTTGCAAACTGCCTGTAAGCGTTGTCTAAAGCTACAGTATGCCTAAGTACAGAAACTCCACTATTAGTATCATCTTCCAACCAGTTAGTAGTTATAAACCAACCAGTTCCAGCGTCTTCTACCCAATTACCACTAGGAGGATTAGCATCGGCTCTATTAAAATCATCAGTAATTGAAAAACTATCTCCAGCAGAAGTTCCAACAACAGAAGTAAAAGTATTTATATCTCCTGTACTTCCTAAACCAGCAAGAAGAACAGCAGTTGGATGATTATAAGCTCCAATATTTCCTATGTGATAACCAGTGGTAGATTCTCCGTTGTTAGAATAAACCCCAATTTTTCCGGCGGAAGAAACAGCCGCGACAGAACCAGTAGCTTTTTGAACATCATTTACAAAAAGCGTAGCAGTTGTTCCACTTATTTCTAACTCTGCGTTATAAGTCTGCCCTACGGTTAAAGTCTCTAAATCTCCAGAAGCTACGTAATAATTACTATCCGCAACTCTTGTGGATATAGTCCAAGCTCCTGTACTTCCTGTTCCTTGCGCCCATCCGGCATAGATATAATTCGCACCAGAAGCATCACTTCTAGCAATAACACGAGATTCTGAACTGCTTACGTTACTAACTACGTAAATAGAAAAAGTAACAGAGATATTTGTTCCTGAAGAAGTTGCGGATGAAAGGGTTTTTCTTAGCCCTGAAGCTCCATGGATTCTATTTCCAGTTATTGTATGTGCAGTAAATCCACTTATTGCCGTCCAGCTATGCCCTGTATCTGCGGTATGAGAAGTAAGAACTGTTCCGTTTGTTCCCGTAAAAGAGTCATAAAGAAAGTTTGAATTATACCCCGTTGCGGTTAGTGTTCCCTTTTCTCCCGTAGCTCCTTGGTTAGTTAAAGAAGAGATATTAAGCGCAGTTGTAGTTAAATTCGTTTTACTCCCTGTAGCTCCATAAGAAAGAAGTGTAGCAAAAGCTCCATTTTGTGCAGTTAAATTTCCTTTTCCTCCAGTAGAACCATATCCATCAAGAAGAACTTCTGAAAAAGAACTTCCTTCTCCTCCATCCACTTCTAGATAGTTATTAATCCCGCCTAAAGCTCCTTCCATATTCCCTAAGACTTCAATATTTTGCAAAGTAGCAAGGCTAGAAGGAACTGTTCCAGTTGCCCCTATTCCAGTTAAAAGGAAATTTATAAAAGTCTTAGCTGTTGTTGTTATATCTTCATAACTTCCGGTTGCCCCAAGGCCATTTAATGCTATAGAAGTAATAGCCTGTGCAAGTTGAGCTAAAGTTCCCTTCTCTCCTGTACTTCCATATCCAGAAAGAAGAGTTTCTTTATTAACAATCCCTTCTCCTCCAAGAGCAGCAATACTACCTCCAGAAGAGCTACCTTGAATTAAATCTTCAACAACTACAGTAGCAAGAGTTGTAAGATTTAAATCACTACCCCCTGAACTTCCTTCGGAAATAGAAAAAGGATTATGCATCGAAAGAGGAATTAAAGTTCCAAGCTCTCCTGTAGAACCTAAACCTGTTAACTCTGGATAAACATTTGTTAAAGCAAGGATTGTTAAATTTTCTTTCGCCCCGCTTGCTCCATAGCCAGAAATAATCTTAGTAACATTTGCAATCCCACTTCCACCAAGAGCAAGAAGATTTCCATTGCTTCCTAAAGCTCCGGCAGAAAAATCTGGAACAGCAATAGAAGCAAGAATATCAAGAATTCCCTCTCCACCTAAAGCTCCATAACCAGCAAGAAAAGAAGGTTCATTAACTATAAGAGGAGAAAGACTTCCTATATCTCCAGAACTCCCTTCTCCAAGAAGAGAAAAATCCCCTAAGCCTAATCCGATAATAGAAGAAATATAACTTTCTCCCGTTGAGCCTTTTCCGATTAAAGAAAGAGAAGCAGAGATACTTGCTGCATTTTGAGCTTCTGCTAGAAGAGTTCCTAAATCCCCTAAACTTCCTAAAGCTGAGAGAGTAGAGATAACAGAGTTTCTATTAAAAGCTTCTACTGTTAAGTCTGTTTTCTCTCCAGAACTTCCAAGGGAAGAAAGGGAGAAAATAGCTTTTGCTTGGATAGAAAGAGCATTAGAAACACCAAAAGCCCCTTCACCGATAAAGTAATCTATTGTCCTTAACTCTTCGATAATATTCCTTCTATTAAAAAACCCCCAATAGTTATACGCATAACTGCTAAAAGAAAAGAAACTCCCGATTGTTATGAAAACAAGAAGGAGTACACCTATTAGCCTTTTCATAGTGTCTCCTTTAAAGAGTTTATCTCCTTCCTTCTTGTATATAACAAGTAGTGGGATTTACATCGGAGTTAATTGTAAGAGTTGTTTTTCCTTGCGGGACAATAACAAACTCTTCTCTATTCGCAACAATTGGCCAAGGCGTTCCGCTTCCGAAATAATAAGTAACTGGATAGTTACAAATAAATCTAACAGTAACATCTTTCGTTACACTAAGAGTATTCGAACCTGTTGTTATAGAAAGAGAAGAAAAAATATCCGGTGCTGTTCCTTGAATTACATTATTCCCTAAATCTCTTGGAAGATATCCATTTGCTGCAAGAGAGATAGAAGGGAGAAAAAGAAAGAGAAAGAAAGAAAAAAGAATTTTTTTACATTTCATTTCAACTCCTTTAAAAAGGGGAGTTTGAAGTTATCTCTCTCCCCTTTCTTTATTAACCATCTTCGTATTCTTTATACCACATGTCTTGTTTTAACTCTTCTAACTTCCTTTCTTTTGTCTGGAAGAAGAGAGCTTCTATTACTTTTTTACTTCCGGAAGCTGAGGAAGATCAATGACATTTGACCATTTTCCTTCGTACAGTTTTCTTTTCAACTTCGCATTGGAAGCTTTCTTTCCAATGAAGTCTGTTTCTTTGAAGTCTTTTGACATTTTTCCTTTTGTATCTATCCCGAAAAGGAAGCAGAATTTTTTCAAGAAAAGCTGTTTTGCTTTTCCTTTTTTCTCATCATCTTCCGGAATGGGAAAAGAGAGATTATGCAGGACGTTTGCTACTTCTTCGGGGTTAATCCCTTGAGGTGCTTTTACTACGTCGATGATAAGTAGCATTCCTTTTCTCGTATCCCCTTCCAGTTTATCAGTAGCTTTTGAGATAACAAGTCCGTAAAGTCCTTCCGGTCCCGGTTGTGCTTCTTGTACATCATCCAAAGGTTTTTCAATGAATCCCATTTTGTTTATCCTCTTTTTGTTGTTAGTTTTTTTCTTTTCTAGTTCCATTGCCAATAGGTTTTAGAAGTTATTTTCTTAGCACCACCCCCTTTCTTTTTGCTCTTAATTCATTTGCTTCTTCAAGAGTTATATAGAGTTCCTGAAGACTTTCATCAAGCCCTTCATAATCAACTTGAAGTTCTGAACAAAGGTATTTTATATTTGCTTGAATACCTTTTATTCTATAGAATAACTGTCCATATTGCATAGCAGCAGTTTGAAGAGAAGTTCTTTCTTTTTTCATTTTTCTTGGCCCCTCAATAAATCCCATTTTCTTTCCCTTTTTAATTTATTGTTTCTTCTTCGAGAGCTTTAATAGAATAACACATTCCTTCTTCTGTGTCAAGGAGTAATAAATCTTGATTAAAGCAATCTCCGTTAAAATTATATAAGCAAGTTTCCGAAACGCAGTTTTTCATTCTTATAACTACCGCTGGAAATGGATTTACTTTTTTCCTTTTTATTTGCTGTTCCATTTCTTTATCTCTCTTTTCTTTTATCTAATGGCCCCCAAAGAGTTATTCGTAAAACTGGAGAAATTCCATCTATTTCCGTTACATGCATTTCTTACTCCTCTTTTTCTCCCTCCAGAAAAAGCCCTTTCTCTCTAATAATCTTTCCAAATCCTGCTTCTGTTATATCTTCCATATCTCTAGAAGGAAGAGTTATATCCAGAGTAGGAGGAAGAGTTAAAGAGCATCTTGCAAGGGGATAATCCTCACTTGGAGCTACATCTACTAAGTATTGAGGCTTGTTATTCCCGTCTCTTGTTACATGAAGATGGTAAATGTCTGATAGAAGAAGACAAAGCTTCTTAGAGTATTGCCCAGGAACCATTATATCCATTCCGATAGTTCTTAGAAGTTTATCCTGATTTGCTTTCTCATGCGCCATTACTATGACATTAGAAGGGATAGAAGTCCATTGGCGGAAATTTTTTAAAAGAGCTTCTGCCATTATTCCATGATCTTCTAACTGAGGATTTCTTCCTTCTCTTCCATAGAGATTTGCTACTTGATCGAGCATTATGCTTTGCATACTTGTTATTGAATCTATCCCCACCCAAGAGAATTGCCGGAAGAAGTCACTTGCTAATTTTTCATCCATATATTTCTCATAAGTATTGTACATAACACTTCCATCGTACATTACTGGAGAGTTAGAAGCTCCTTTATTCGTGCAAATAGAAAGATTTATAGTAGAAGGGATAAAAGTTTCATATTCAATATCATCCGTAGGCTCTAAGGCACAAGTTCCAGCGGGATCGAAGATAAGAAGAAGTTTTTTCCCTGGAAGTGTTCGGAAGAAAGTTGTTTTCCCTGCTCCAGCTACGGAATAAAGAAGCATTCGAAGGAATTTTATTCTTTGAATATCAGAAGCTCTAGGCATTTTCAAGTCCTTTTTTTACTTCTGCAATAGATATAGAGAAGTTTGGCTCATCAGAGGTAAAGTTAAATCGTGGAAGAATTTCTCCCTTTGCAAGTCCGCTATATATTCTAAGGATATCTGTTAGTTCTTCTCTTGAAAAAGAAACTACTGTTTCTGTAGTTGTTATTTTTTTTCTTACCATTTTAACGCCTCTCTTTCCTCCAGTCTCCATTAAATTCGTTGTAATAAACTCTTGAAAACTCTCTATAAAGTTGAAGTTCTTCTGTATAAATATGTTGGCCTAAGTAATCGTAGTAATGAACTATAAACATTAATCCTCCATTATTTTGTTATCTTCCATTAACTCTCTTTCGATGAAGAAAGAAATGTTATCACAAGTAAGACAACAATTTCTATGCCTCCAGCGTAATTTCATTCCCATCCAATAAGAATGCCAATAAGAAGCTGCACTTTTATACATCATTTCTTATCTCCTTGCAAAAGACAAGTTCAGAGCATTCTTCACAGCGATATATCTCTGAACAGAGAATGGAAGAAATTTCTTTATGCGGAAATGCACAGGGACAATTTTTAACCTTGCAATTTCCATCTGCTTTTACACAAAGACGAAAGGGACTTACTTTTCTTTCTTTATTTTCTGCTATACTTCTTTGCAAGAATCTTTCCATTTCTTTTCTTTCTTTTTTAGAAGAAATAAAAAAAGAAGCAAAAATAAATAAACTAAAAATTCCAAATAAAATCTTCATTTCTTATTCCCCTTCTGAGCTAGAGACGTTAAACATCATCCCTTCTTTTGTCGGCTTTTCTGTTATCTCAAAAGGTTTCCAGAGATTTTCTTCGTAATACTCTTCTACTATTTCATAATCTTCTGGATTGTTTTGATAAACACAAAGATCACGATAAATACAGGGTTTTCCATACTGATTAGAACACATTTTGCAATTCTTTGGAAAAGCTGGAAGAAAGTTAAGCTTCTTCCCTGAGTTTCTATAAGAAAGAAGAAGGGTTTCGTTATATTGAATCTCTGCTATTTTCTCCAGAGTTTCCCATAGCCAGCTTTCTATCTGTGCAGTTTGTCTAGCTAGCCAGAGACGGGAGAAGTCTACTTTTGTTTTATGAACCTGAACACCATCTATGCAGATAGAGTGGAATTTATTTCCATAATTCATTCTCTCCGCATGGTGATACCCGTCCATTTGAGAATTAGGAGAAAAACCAGCTTGCCAAAGACTTCCTAGTATTGCTCCAGTTTTATGATCCCAAGCCATTACATCTTCTGTTCTTTCTTCTTCTGTTTCTTTGTCTATTTTTCCTATATAGAGAAGTTTTTGATCATCGTTTGTTAAGGGGATTATAAAGGGTCTTTCTACAGCTAGGATTTTATACCTTTGTAAATCCTCTCCATAACGATTATAATACTCTCCTAGAAGTTCAAAAGCTTTTGTTGGCGTTCGGGGATAAAGATCAAGCTCGTCTAGTTCTGTTATTCTTGTATTCTTCCAGAAAGAGAGAAAAGCTTCAAAAGCAGCTTCGAGAACTAGAGCTTTTTTTTCTCCATTAGAACAAAGGGGCCAAAGAGTGTCCATTGAAGAATGCCAAGCTCCTCCGAAAATAAGCGGGGGACGAATTCCAAGCGGATCGAACTTTCTTATATGTTTAAAATAGTAATATCTAAGACAAGTTCTAGCACTTTCAAGAGTTGAGTTATCGAAGAAAGTGTAACCGGAAGGGGTTATAACTCCGCTTAGAAGAGTTTTTTCATAGCTCTCTAAGTCAAGAGTTTCTATAAGTGCAGAGGGTTTTACGTCTGAATTGTTCATATTTCCTCTTTTTATTGCAGTCTAGTTAAAGAAAGAATCTGATCGTCGGAGTACATAGCTACTATTTCTCTTATTAATCCTTCTGCTTCTATTAGTGTTCCATCTTTAAGAACAACTATCCAGATGTTAAGCCACATTATTACTCTCCTCTCTTGAAGGAGAAAAAGGAAGGGTTTTAAACCCCCCTAAATCTCTTATTCTTGCTCTAAAAAGAGAAGAAAGAGTTTCATCTTTCATAAGAAGATGAGAGAAAGAAACTCCATACCAGAGAAGAAGAAGATCATCATGGCTTAATTCATGAAGAACTTTCCCCCATGCTATTCTTTCCTTTCTCTCCCTTCCGCTTTCAAAATGCTTTATTATCTCTTCTTTCTCTTCCTGCAGAACTACTTCTTTTCTTTCTCTTTTCACTTACTCCCCCTCTTCTTTTAAGTTTATACTTCTTGCCATGTATTTTCCGCTTTTAAAAAGCAGAAGATTAAGAACCCCGTGTTTAGCTACAAAAACTGCACAGCCAATGCAGTTGAGAATAGTTAAAGATGTTATTAAAAGATAATCTTTCTTTGTAGAAGTAGAAAGAAAATCTTTCCAAGTTCTACACATTTGATCTACTGAGAAACGATTCTGTATCCCATCGGATACAAAAATAAGTTCCCCGTACCGTTCAGCTTCTGAATAGTCGTGGGAACCTTTATTTGGAATAAATACTTTAGAAGGCATTTTTTTTCTATTTCCCTTTTTTTCTTTTTTTTCTCTTATCTTATTCTTCTTAAGAGTTTTACTTCTGTTAGGAAAATACGTTCATCTATGGAAAGACTTATGCTACTTGACAGTCTTTGCATTGTTTCCCACCAGCCGTTTTTTTCTATTTCATATCCTTCACATTCCCAAATTTGAATATCTGTTCTGTCACTATCTCTAAGATAGCAAGTTTCAAGAGAAGCAAAAGCAAAACAAACGTGATTTTTCGGGGTACTTCTTTTTGTTGAGTAGGAAAGAGATAAATTATACTGCCTTAAATCCCGGAAGTAAAGACTTTTAAGTCTTCCTTTTTCATCAACACCAACTGCTTTTATTGCTTTTATTTTTTCCCTTTTCATTTTTTTATTCCTCTTTTATTTACTTCTTTTCCCAGGTCTGCTAACTCCTGCAAGTGGATCGCCATTTCTTTTATTCTTTGCTATGTTCTTTGCTTTGTTTTTTGCTGTTTTTGCCATTTGTGCAGAAGGGTCTTTTCTTCCTGTTTTTTTCTTCCCTTCTGTCGGAGGAGTTTTTTCTCTATTTCCCATTTTCCTTCTCCTTTCTAAGAGAGTTTTTAAACTCTTTATTTATCTTGCTTTGCCAGAAAGAGAGAGCTTGTTCTTTTGTATAGAGGGGAATAAAGCAGAAAGAGACAAACTTCTGGACATAATGATTGCTTTCTTCTTTAGAGACATAATTCCCTATAAGAAGAACAGCTTCATTTTCTAGAACTTCTTCTTCTTTATTTTCTGCAAGATACTGCGTGGAAAGAAAGTATGCAATGATTGCATCTTTCTGTTTTGGAAGGGAATGAGAACCAAGAATCTCTTGTGTAGTTATAGCTTTCATTTTTTAATTACCTCCGATAAAGGAATATTTGAGATAAAGATGCAGGAAGAAGAAGAACCAGAGAATAACTCCGCTAAAGGCAAGAAAGGCAAAGAGAAGTTTTTTGAGAATTCGTAAGGACATTTTTAGTTCCTTTTTTTTAAGAAAGAAAGAAAAAAAGAGTGCTTAAGCAACTTTGGAGCGGGAAACTACAAAATCTTCTTAAACACTCTTCTTTTTCAGTGGTGAAACTGTACAAAAGTTTTTTATTTTCCTCCGGTGGAATTCCGGAAGTTTTTCATTTAGCTAGAAGGAATCTTTTAATCTCAAAAGACTTAGAAAGATTAGCTTTTAAAGTCCCGTTTGACTCTCTTGCTATGTTTCAGTTTTTTCATAAGAAGCTCCTTTTCTTCCGGCATTTGAGTTCTTTATTAGCTTCTCAAGCTGTTTCTAGGACACCTTTATTTTTCAAGGGAAAAAGGATAAAAAACCTCTTTAAAACTCTTTTAGAAGTTGAGCGGAGATTTAAGTGTTAAATAAAACCTTTCTCTTTCTTCGTCGTCTCCATTTTTTCGTCAGTGCGAAACTTTAATGGCCCTAAGAAGAGAAAGGTTCTATTAAGACTTAAATATGCAGTCAGTTACTTGTATGACTTTTCCTATTAAAAAAGACTGTAAAAAGTTAAAAAACTTCTCCTTCCTACAGAATAGTCTATTTGCATATTTAAGAGTTTTTTCTTAGCTCGGAGAAATTTCGCTGTGCCCTCTCCGATAGTTTAAACAACTGTCCCAGACACTAAGAAGAGAAAAACTTATTTCTTCAACTCTGCAAGGTATTTTGCTTTTTCTTCCGCAGGGAGAGAGTTGAAAAGTTCGACCAGTTTTGCCATTGGGTCTTTTCTTTCTCTCGTAGAGAGTTTGAATTCCCGAACGGCTTTTTCTATTTCTTCTTTTGAAGCTCCTTTCAAGAGAAGTGCAGAAACTCTTGCCCGAACGCCGCTTACGATTTTTTCATTTACTGCTTTCAGAACTTGTTCTTCACCATGATGCTGAATGGCGACGTTGAGAGCTTTTTCGAGAAGAGGAGTTACTTCCAGTTCTCTTTTTTCTTCCCTTGGTTCTTTACCTTCTTCTTTTATTACTTTAACAACTTTGACTTTCATTTTTGTTTCTCCTTTTTTTTGTTTCTGTGTTGTCCTTCGATGTAAATTCAGTATAGCAAAGAGTGAGGGGGAAAGGGAAAAAGAGTTATTATTTTTTTCTAACTCTCTTCGCTTTCTTCGGCCTCTTCAATATTAATTTCGCTTAAATCAAACGCTTCATCAAGAGTCGTTAATATTTTCCCACACTCTAAACACTGATAAGAACTTTCCATTCCATCTTTAGAAGTTGCTATATAAACAAGTTTCCCATGCCCCATTTCTTCACAAACAGAGTTTTCTGGATTAGGAGAGTTATATCCCATTTCTCTTTTCTCCTTTTTAGTCAAAAAAGTGAACTTCTTCTTCCTTGCTTTGAGAGTTTTTGTGATAAAAACAATCCGGATTTGGACAGAATCTACCTCGAAGAATATGTTTACAGTTTTTTCCTCGACAGATGTTATTTTCTTCTTTTTCTTCTTCGTTATTATCCCAAGAATAAAACAAATCTTTTATCATATTAAACCTCCATTGTCACACCAGTAGTGTAAGTCTTTTTCCGTTGGAAAAGTGAGATAGAACTTTTTGCAATCTGGGCAACTTCTAGGGTAAAAACCAGGAGTTCTTCCATTATGGAGAATATAATGATAATTTTGATTGAAAGAAGCTCCCGGTATCCATTGTATTCCATTGCAATGACAAAAGTCTTTTTGATAATGCCAGTCGGGATAAAGAGGTGTAGCCATAGCAATAGCATCTGCTACATAAGAAAGAACACTTCTTTCTTCTTTTGAATAAATCTCTTTATCTGGAAGCGGGAATTCATTCCAATCGGTAGAGAGAAGAAGAACCGGGAATTCTTTTTGAAGAAACTTTTCGGTTTTAAGAACAAGAGCAGAGCAGTTAGAATGAGTATAGTCCTGTTCGTCTAGTTGAAGAGAGATTGTTATTTTAAGCGTAGGCATTTTTTTCTCCTTTTTTTTTAAAGCCCAAGTTCTAAAAGAAGTTCATCGAACTCTTTCGCGGTTATTTGATGAGAGAGATAAGCAATTATTACATCTTGAACTTTTCTTAATTGTTTTTTATCTTCTTTTAAAGATGGAAGAGCCATTAGAAGTCTCCTTTTTTTAAAGGGGAAATAGGCATAAAAATCTTCTGAAGAAGAGTTAATTCTTCTTCTGCAATAATCTCTTCTACCTCTTTCTCTATCTCTTTCTCATAACTCTCCAGAATCTCTCTCTCGTTTTTTCTTCTTTCTAGGCAAACTATTGGAAGTGTTTCTGTTTCTTCTTTTCTTTCTTCTTCTCCTGTGGAAACGTCGCTATTTTCTTTTCCTGCGAGAACGTCGCTATTTCCCTTGTCCACGTCGCAAGCTCGCGGGGGAGAAGAGAAATTTGCGGGGGAAAAGGCTTTCTTTGCAATTTTCCCTTCTTCATTTCTTTTTTCTTCCAAAGCTAGGAAAGAAGAAGAAAGAGAGATAAGTTCTTTCTTCCCTATCACTGTTCTTCCTGTAGAGAGAAGAAAAGCTCTTATTTTCTCTTCTGCTGAGAAGTTGTTAAATTCTGTTATTTTCTTATTCTCCTTAAGAAGCTTAAGAGTAGAGGTTATTAAAAGAGAAATAGAAGAAGAGAGCTTTGAAGAAGGAGAAGAAGAAAGAAGTTCTTCGAATTCTAAACATCCTGCAAGGTCTATATTACTAATCCGTAAACTGATTACTTGCGATCTTTGCTTCTTCTGCATAAGTATTACCTCCTTCTAAAAGAACAGTTTTAAGAGAGAGATTTATTAAAAGAGAAATAAGACTCTCTTCTGCACTTCTAGGCATTGTTCCATAACGAAGTCCTTGGAGATATCCAAGAGAGTAGTTAATAGAAGAATAAGAAGCATCGAGAGAAGAATAAATTTCAAAAATGCAACATGCTCTTTCTATTTTCCCTATCATTCTTTCTCTCCTTCTTTCTCTTTTTTAAAAAAATCTTCTCTTAACTTCCGGTTAAAAACCTCTTTCTCAATAGGAGAAAAAAGAAGCTTTTTTATAAGAATATTTTTCGGGAAAAACTCTAAACGCGAAGGGCAAGAAGGACAAGGGAGGTTATTTACATAAACCTCTTTATCTTCTTTTAACTCTCCTATATCTTCTTTTTTTATCTTTTTTTCTCTTACATAAGAAGAAAGTCTTGGAACCCAAGAAAGAAGAACACTTTCTTCAACAATATCTTCACAAATAGAACAGATAAAAACTCTTGTATTTACATACGGCTCTTTCTTTCCAACTACTATTCTAGGATCAATAAGTTTCTTTTCTTTCTTACTTACTAGCTCTTTAAGTGCCTTTGCAAGAGAAGGATTTTCTTCTAAAAGAATTTCTATTTCTATTTCGCTAAGTTCTTTTTCTTCTTCTTTCAAAGTGTCGCAACTTCCTTTATTTGTGCCACCTTTGTCTGTGTTACAAGCTTGAGAGTTTTCTTCTTTTTTTTCATCCCCTTGTTCCATATAGGCTAAATCTCCTTTATCTCCTTCTTCCCATTCTTTTTCTTTTTCCCATTCTTTATTATTCATCTTTATCACCTTTTATTTCCTTCTCTGCAAACGGAAAGAGAAGCGGAAGATTTTCTTTTGAAATAACAGAAAGTGAGAGTTGTTTTTCCAGTACAGAAAGAGAAGTGGAAATAACTTTATCCCGAGCAATATCATTTGCTAAAAACCAAGAGTGGATAATAAATAAATCTCTTGGATTTTCTTCCGGAAAAGCAAAAAACCCTACATTTGTATAAGTATTTATCGTAGCTAGCATTTTTTTTCTTCTAAAAAGAACTTTTATTTCATTTATTTGCAAAGAAACAGAAGAAGAATGAAAAGTATCCGCAGTTATTGAAAACATAAAAATCTCCTTTTACGTAACATCTAAGAATGGAAGTTCTTTTCTCTCTTTCTTTTCTTCTTTAAGCGGAAGAGAAAAAGAACAACAAGGAAGAGAAGAAAAGGCACATTTTAGACAATTTATCTTCTCTTTAAGAGGAAAACGAGAGCATTTATTCTTTTCTCTTTCTCTTTTCATAACAAATCTCCTTTGTGTTTTTCTTTTCTTCTCTTAGAAAGAAGGGAAATAGCTTCTTTTTCTACTAAGAGAAGAAATTCTTTTGAAAGGCTCTTTTCTATAAGAGCTTTTAACTGAGAAGAAGAAAGAGAAGAAAAGGTTTTTAAAACTCTCATTTCTTCAAAAATCTCTTTCTTTATTTTTTCACTCATAAAACCTCCTTTTTTTAGTTCCTTCTCTTTTATCTCTTTCTAACAGGAAGAAGAAAGAAAGAGATAAAAAGGAAATAACTAAAAATGTTTAATCATTAGAAAAACAATAAAAATAATTGCTGCAACAAGGAAAATAGCTAATCCTATATCTGTCCAAAGTTCTATATATTTAAATCTCATATATTCTGCAATAATTCTTTCCGCAGATTCACTATTTATTTGTAAATGTTTAATTCCTTCTAAAAGTTTTTCTTCCATAAAAAACTCCTTTTTTAGATATTTATTTCTTCTTTTAGGTAAGAACAGTTATCAGTGATAAAGAATCTTCCGAGGAAGGAAGAAAAAGATTTTTCCCTTAGTGCAACTTCTTTTGAAACTTCTTTCCATTTTCCAAGGAATTCTCTTTCTCCAGAAGGAAAGAGGAGAAAAGCTTCTTTATTTTCTCTTATATAAAGAATACTCTTTTGCGAGAAGTTAAGAAAAAAGAGATTCTTTATATTTTCATAAAGCTCTTGAGTTTTTTCTACATTTCCTAAAAGAGGAAATGGAACGGGGAAAAGGAGAGAAAGTTCTTCTTCTCCGTTAAAAGAAGAGGAAATTTCTAAAGGTTTTATTCCCATATTTCCAAGGGCGTTTATAGCTCTTTTATGAAGAGAAAGGTTTTCAAAGAGGCTTAAGTCTTTTTTAAAAGCACTTGCTATAACTCTCATTTTCTTATCCCCTTTTCTTTTTTTTTTATTTAACTTGTTTTCTCTCCAGAAGAAAAACTTCTGTAGTAGGAAAAATAGAAAACTCTTCTATCCCAGTATAACAAATAACTCCTCCAGTGTAAGAAAAATCGCTACTAACTCCATAAGGCCTAAAAAGAGTTATCTTTTCTTTTTCTATCTTCTTAACAACACAAGAGGAAAAAGCCATTTCTGGAAATAGACAAATAACATCCCCTAATTGTAACTCAGAAGCTTTTATTTTTAACTTCTTATTCTCTTCATACATAACTTTTCTCCTTTTTATTTATTTCTCTCTTTCTTTATTAATCTCTCTAACTCTTTCTTAAGAAGAAAAGAAGAAGAAGAAAGGGGAGAAACTTTTTCTAAATATTGAATTGAATGCCTTATTCCTGCAAATAAATAATACCTCTTTATCCTCATAAGACTCTCAATACAAATCTTTGCGCTTTCTTCAAACTGTCTATAAAGTTTCCTTTTCATCTTTCTTTTCTCCTCTTTAAACTCTTTTCCAAACTTCCCAAAGTTCTAAATCTTTTTCTTCTATTCAAGAATAAAAAGCAATCCCTATAGCTCCTTTCTTCCTTCCATAAATAAGAATTTTCATCTTTTTTCTCCCTTTTCTTTAGTCTTTACATCATTTTAGCACATTTAAGAGCCGATAGGGTTTTTTTCTCTCTTGTCTAAGTAGCTGTTTTCATTAAGGATCATTTCCTAACTAGTTAATATCATTATCATCGAGCGCAGCGAGATGTAAGAAGTAAGAAGTAAGGAATTTGAAAGCCTTATTCTAGGCCCATTTGAAAATTAAGAGCCATTAATAAGAGAACATTAATGAGAGCTAGACCCCCCTGTACCTTCTATTATTAAAAAAAAAAAATTATATAATAACCTAATGATAGGAGATTAAGGGAAGTTTCATATATTCAAGGTTTCATATATTCAAAAATCCATATTTCCATATTTCCCTATTTTCCTATGTCTAGAAGCTTCTTAAAACCCTTACTTCTTACTTCTTACATTAACCCTTTCTTTTCTATAAGAAAACCAACTACTTAGCAAAAAGTCCCTAATAAATCCAAGGGGTTAGAAAAAGAAAGAAAAAGGAAAGGAGTTTTTTCTCTCCTTTCCCCCTTTCTCTCTTCTTATTTCGCCCCTCCTTTTATCTTAATAAGCATCGCTTTCATTGCATCTACCGAAATTCCATGTACTTCCGCCAGTTTTGCAAGAGCGTTTTCTTCCGTTACTTTCGCTTTTCCTCTTTCTCCTTTTTCAAAGGGTTTTACCTTTATAACACTTCCCTGAATTTCAGCGATTTTCTTTTTCCCGTCTCTTATCTCGGCGTTTACATCCCTCGTAACTTCTCTTGCAGCGTAAACTGCTATTTCTTCTCTAGAGAGTTTTGAGAAGTCCAGTTTGAATTCTACAACCGTTCTTTTCTCGTTATCTACCATTACTTTCTTGCCGTCTTTTTCTACCTCATGCTGTTCTTTAACTCCAAAGGAACTTTCAACGATTAAGGATTTATTTTCTTCCATGGCTTAACTCCCCTTTTTTCTCTTTTAATGAGAATAGTTGTTACTTCTTTTTGGTTAAAAATCCTACTACTGCCATTAAGACTAGGATTAATCCTAGCATCTTTTTCACCTCCTCTTTGTTTCTATTGATAAACCTAGTATATCCTAGGTTTATCTAAGAAGCAAGGAAAAAGTTTTTATTTCTTAAAAGAATGTTGAAAGGAAACATGCCATACAAATCTCTCATTAGGATAATACTTTTCCCATCTTTCCCTTATTTCTTCAATCTCTTCAAAGTTAGCATTAAAAACTTCACTGTGCGCTATTTCGTTATTTTTATTAAAAGAAAGTGCTAAATATTTCATTTCTGTTTTTGCTTTCATTTCCATTCCCCTTTTAGTTATATTTTCCCCTCTTCACTCATTACAAATCTTTCCCCCTGATATCTTGCATCCTCTTCTCTTTCATCAAAAAATGCAAGTAATGTAAGAACTGCAAGTCTTTCCCTTTTTGTATCTACTGTTCTTAGCATTTCTAATATCAATTCCCTTGTCATTTCCTTCCTCCCCTTAAGTGTTTTTATTTTATTCTACCCTAACAAGAAAAGAAAAACAAGAGAAAAATAAAACTTTCTTTTCTCATTAACTCCTTTCTTTTTTCTTAAAGAAAGAAGACCCCCTTTGGGGATTTTTCTTTTTGCAAACGCGCGGAGACTGAGGTTTACAAAATTCGCAAATTTTTAGAAATATGATTAAAAAATTTTAAGAAACTTCTAAAAAAGAAAAAACTTCTTTTCTTTTTCTTCTCTTTCTGTTAGAGTTATAACTAGTTAGGGAAAAGAAAAGAGGATTAAAGATTTCTAAAAAAGGAGGTTGAGAAAGAGAAATGCGAGTTCCCCGAAAAATCCAGCCGATTCAACCTCTTACTTATTTATGGGAAAAACATAAAGAGATAGCAAGGTTAGAGGTTACAGGTTTAAGACCTAAAGATATAGCGGATAGGTTAAGAATGACTTATTGCCGGGTTTCGATTATAATGAATAGTCCGGTTTATAAAGAGTTTAGAAATAGTCTTTCTGGAAAGAGAGATGAAGAGGCTTTGGATATTAAGAAAGAACTTCTAAGAGGAGCAGAGAAAGGAGTTCAGGTTCTTAATGATTTTCTAAATGATAGAGAAGTCCCTGCAAAAACAAAAGCTACTATAGCTATGGATTTTTTAGATAGAACTGGCTTTGGAAAAAGCTCTACCGTTAATACTACTGTTACTAATGTTTTCTGCACTTCTTCTAGGATAGAACAGATTAAAGAAGCACAGAGGGCATTGATGAGTGGAATGAGTGGAAGAGTTGTAGAAGTAGAAGTGGAGGGGAATAATGGATAATGAAGGAGTAAGTTCCCTGACCCCTACGGAAATAGAGGAGTTGCTAAAACCTTGTCTTTTCTCTACCGCAATAACTGCTATTACTTTTTTTAAAAGCTACGTAACAAGAGCTTTTTGCGGGGTTCATGATACAATATTTGAACTTCTAGATGATGATAGTAAGAGACTTATTGCTCTAGCTGCTCCAAGGGGATTTGGAAAAAGTACAGCAGTAGGTCTCTTTTTTTGTGCAAGAAAAGCCCTTTTCCGTTTTGCTCCTTATATAGTTTATATATCTTCTTCTCAGACAGAAGCCGCGAAGAAGGTAAAAACTCTCGCTTCGGAACTTCAGTATAACCCCCTTATAAGAGAATTGTTTGGAAATTTAAAGGGAGTTAAGTGGGCAGAAGAAGCAGGGGAGTTGGAACTTGTAGATGAGAATGGAATTCCTTTTTGCTTTATCCAGGCAAAAGGAAGTGGAAGTCAAGTTCGCGGGCTTAATTGGAGGGGGCATAGACCTACTATTTTTATTGTAGATGATCTTGAAGATAAAGATGAAGTTAAAAATGAAATGATTCGGAAGAAGCAGAAAGAGTGGTTCTTCTCGGATTTAATGGGAGCAATGGATAATGCGGATTATTCCGAGAGTCGTTTAATAGTTATCGGAACTGTAGTACATCAAGACTCTCTTCTTGCAAATCTCTTAGAAGAGAGAAAAGAAATGGATAGTTCTGAAATGGAACTAACGGAAGAAGAGATAGAGATTTTAGAAACAAGAGAAAAGTTTTATTCTATTCGTTTAGAGGCTTGTAATGATAAGTATGAAAGCATGTGGCCGGAATATATGTCTACGGCGAGGATTAGAGCTAAGGCGGCGGCTTATCGCTGGAGAGGGGAGCTTTCTCTCTTCTTTATGGAATTCCGCAATATTGTCATTGCTACAGAAGATTCTCCGTTCCAAGCTTCTTTCTTTAGACATTATTCCGAGGGGCAGGAGAAATGGAAAGGGTTTTTAGCGAACTGTGAGAATGTAGTTATTGTAGACCCTGCAAAAACCGTAAATCCCAAAAGTGCAGATACGGCTATTCTTGGGATAGGTTTTAATCCGATAAATAATATGATTTTTCTTCGTCAATGTGAGAATGGAAAGTATCATCCAGAAGAAACTTTTGCTAAAGCTTGCGATATGGCAGATTTGTTAAAAACTTCTGTAATAGGTTTTGAAGTAACAGGGTTAAGTGAATATGCAACCTGGCCCTTCCAGCAATATATAAATACCAGAAGTAAGTATTATGAACTTGTGGAGATAAAAGCAAATAAAGAAAAAGATGAAAGAATAAGGGGTTTAATTCCTTTCTATCGAATGGGAGTTGTTTATCATAATGTAATGGCGGCAATACATGGACCGTTGGAAAGTCAACTTCTCTCGTTTCCTTTCTCAAAGCTTAAAGACGTAATGGATTGTTTTGCGAATATAATAAAGATGTTTAAGCTAGGGGAGAGGAACTTCTCACAACAGAGGCTTAATGCAGATGGAAGTATTTCGGAAGAAGAGATTTCTATTGAAGAGGAATATAAACAGCTAGAAGACGAGGATCGGGAGGAAGGGACAGCGGAATATGGGAGGATAATTTAATGCCAGGAGCACATACAGATGAAGACCTTGTTCGAATTCATATCTCAATGTTACAGAAACATGAAGATGAAATTAATAGACAAAAAGATAAATTAGAAGCACATGAGGTTATGTTTGCAGAATTAACAGTTAATGTAAAGAAAATGGTAACTAGTATGGCTTCAATAAAATGGGCTTTTATCGGGGGCCTAGTTGTTTTTTTTATTAAAGAACTAGGAATTGCAAAGTTAATAGAGATATTAATAACAAGAGGTTAAAAGTGAAAACTTTTCGAATGAGTTCTTTAGGAATTAAGTTTTTGGAAAAAGAAGAAGGTTGTATTCTTCATGTTTATAAAGACCAAGCAGGGAAGGATACAATAGGAATAGGGCATTTGATAACTAAGGAAGAGAAAGAAAGAGGAAGTGTTGTTATAGCTGGAATTCCTATTTCTCTTTCTAAGAAGATAACTCAGGAACAAGCAGAGAGTCTTCTTGCTCAGGATTTGAATACTTATGAAGAAGTTATTTCTTCTTCTGTAAAAGTAGCACTTATGCAATATCAAATAGATGCTCTTATTAGTTTTGCTTTTAATATTGGTGTTTTTGGTTTTACTACTTCTACTTTGCTTAAAGAGCTTAATAAATATCAATATGAAAAAGTTCCAGAAGAAATGAAGAAATGGAAGAAAGGAACAGTTAATGGAAAGAAAGTCGTTTTACCAGTTCTTGTCGGGAGAAGGAAAAGAGAAGGGAAACTTTGGATTTCTGGGGAGTATTAAAATGAGAAATGTAAGACTTGTTTTTGCTTATGGGCTTGTAGTTATTTCTCTCTTAGCCATGGGTTTAGGCTTGGAGAATATAGCTCTTCTTTCAGTCGGAGCAATAGCAGGGATGTTTGTACCAAATGGGAGTAAATAAAATGAAAAAGCTTTTCTTTTTGCTCCTTCTTTTTCTTCCTAGTTGTGCTTATAACTCCGTGAAGATAACTGCGGATAATAACTCTTCTGTAGAATGTACTTCTTCTGTAGAAAGACCAGTGGATGTTAATACGAAAGCTTCTATTCCTGCGGGGATTCTGCCATGAAGATAAAGAAATATTTGTTAAATAACTTAATCTCTCTCGATCAGCGGATTAACACTCTTTGTGGTGGCGATCCGGATGAGACTATTTCTTCTAGGCTCGGAAAAAGAAGAGACAGGAGAGAGAAAAGATGGGCAGTTATTGTAGATAAGCTTTTCTTCTGGCAAAAAGAACATACGAAAGAAAGTATAGAAGAAGATGAAGGGAAAGATCAAGTGCTTTAAAGGGAGGAAAAATGCCGAATGTTATTCAAGGGAGTGGAAATTCCCAAAGTGGACTTATAACAGTAAGAGATTTAGGGTATGAATATCCATTCGGTATTGATCTTCATCCTAAGTCGGATACACATAAGAAGATTCTAGAGAAACTTATTCGTTATGCGGATGAGAGTTATGCAGTTATGAGTAAAAGGCATGGCGTTTGGAATGAGATAGATAAGACGTTGAAGGTTTATATTCCTCTTAGTGAAGCGGAGAGGGTTGTTAAGAGTTCTGACGTTAGGAAGCCTACTTCAATAGTTGTTCCTTATTCTTATGCAACTCTTGAGACTATTCTAGCGTATATGATGAGGGCTTTTTTAAGCGGGGATGTTTTTCAGTTCGAGGGAGTTGGACCAGAGGATACTATTCCGGCAAAACTTCTAGAGTTAGTTGTTAATCAACAAGTGGATAGGTTTAAAAGTATTTTGGATATTTATGCCTCACTTAGGGATTGTTTTTCTTATGGAATAGGAGCTACGACACTTAGTTGGAAACAAGTTTGGGGGAAAAAGCCTCAGAGAGTGGAAGTTCCACAGTGGTCGAATATGGGCCTTCAACTTCCTAGTAAAGTTACAAAGGAGAATATAAAAGCTCTTCTTTTTGAAGGGAATGAGTGTATTAATATTGATCCTTATAGACTTCTTCCTGATCCGAATACTTCTATTCATAACGTGCAAGCGATGGAGTATATAGGTTGGATAGAGTTTATAAGTATGAATAGGTTGTTGAGTAGTGATTTGCTTGGGGATAGGGTTAATGTTAAATATATTTCTAAAAATGAAACAATGCATAGAAGTTCTAAATACTTTACTGATGCTTCTAAAAGGATTCTTTCTAGAGAAGAAAGAGAGACTCCGACTACTGCTAAGTATGTAACAATGGTTCCGATGTATTGTGAGATTATTCCTAAAGATTGGGGGTTGAAGGGAGTTTTAGAAGGGAATGAGAGAGGGGAATACCCCGAAAAATGGCTTTTTGAAATGGCGAATGAAGAGGTAATTACGAAAGCAGTTCCGCTAGGGCTTAATCATAATATGTTTCCAATAGCCGTAGCGGCACCGGATTTTGACGGGTATTCGATAACGCCACTTACTAGAATGGAACTTATCGGAGGTCTTCAGACTGTTTTGGATTTTATGTTTAATAGTCATATTGCGAATGTAAGAAAAGCAATGAATGATATGTTGATTGTTGATCCTTCTTTGATAAATATGGAGGATTTAAAAAACCCTGAACCAGGAAAATTAATAAGACTTAGAAGAAGTGCTTGGGGAAGGGGGATAGAAAACACAGTTAAACAACTTACTGTTATGGATATTACTCAAAAGAACATGGGTGATGCAGAGCAGATAATGGGAATGATGAGTAGAGCTTCAGGAGCTTCTGATGGAACACAAGGAATAGTGCAAGATAGAGGAGAAAGAGTAAGTGCTTCGGAGTTTAATGGAACAATGAATATGGCACTTTCAAGGCTTGATAGAATGGCGAAGATAGTTTCTAAACAGTATCTTCAAGATATGTCTTACTTCCATGCGAGCCATACGCAGCAACTTATGAGTGAAGGGACTTATGTAAAAGCTGTAGGAGATTGGCCTCTTGAGCTTATGGAAGAGTTTGGGATTAGTTATGGACAGAAAGTTCCTGTTGATCCGTTTGATTTAATAGCAGATTTTGATGTTAAGTTTAAAGATGGAACTACTAGAACTGCGAGTCAGACAGAGGTTCAGTTTTGGATGGAGACTATGAAGATGGTTTCTTCTGATCCGGTTCTAAATCAGACTTTTGATATTGCAAGGATTTTCTCCCATGCGGCTAGGTTAAATGGGGCGATAAATGTAAATGATTTTATTCGGAGAGGTGGAAATGTCCAAGCTGCTACGACTAATAATGCAGAAGTTACCGGGGAAGTACAAAAAGGAAATCTTATTGATATGCAGGAGTTCTTGCAGATGCGAAGTTAAGGGGGTAAATGCAATAGAGATATCTATAAATGAATGGGAGGGATTTGTTAGTAGTTCTTTTTGGGGAGCTTTAAAGGGAGAAATAGAAGAGAGAGATAAATATTTAATGGAACTTCTCCGATATGGGGACGATCAATGGACAGATGAAGAGTTAAGAGCTAGAGTTAGTGAGTTGGAGTATTTTAAAACTCTTCCAGAAGCTATTCTTGTAGATTTGAGAATAGCTTCTGAGGAAGAGAAAAAAGATAAAGAGGAGATGGAATAAAAATGGCTGAGATGAATGAAGAAGAACTAAAAGCCTTTGAAGAAACAGAAATGGAAGGAGCAAGGTTTCAGAAAAAGGAAATTGGAGATTTAATATCTTTCTTTGACGGAAGTACTCCGGTAGAGGAAGAGAAGAAAGAAGAGGTTAAGGAAGAGAAGAAAGAGGAAAAGAAAGAAGAAACAGTACAGGAGAACCTGGAGAAAGTAGAGAAAGAAGAAATAGTTATAGAAGAGAAGAAAGAAGAAGAAATTGATCCTAGAGACGAGGTTATTAATCAATTAAGAAGTGAACTTTCCAGAATCTCTGCTCTGAATGCAAGAGAAGGAAAGCAGCAAGTTTATCCTCCTCTTAAAGAGGAAAAGAAAGAAGAGGAGAAGAGGGAAGAAATAAAGAAAGAGAAAGTTAATCTTCCAAATCTCTTTGAAAAACTCTATCAGAAAAAAGACTTCTTGACAAAAGAGCAGTTAGATACGATAATAGATAAGCCTGAACAAATAAACACTGCGATTTATGAATCTCGCGCAGAGCTTATGGATTACTTAGCAGATGCACTTCCAGTAATGATGGAGCTTATTGTTCAGAGAGAAATAGTTACTAATAACGCTGTTAGTGCTTTTTATGAAAGTAATGAGGATTTGAAAGAACATAGTCATTACGTGCAGACGGTTTTTAAAGAAATTGAGCAAGGGAATAAAGAAAAACCATACCCCGAGATTTTTGCTCTTACTGCGAATTTGTGCCGAAAAAGGCTAGGTCTGAAAGAACCTCTTTCTCCTTCAGGGAAAAATGTCCAGACTAATACGGGAGAAGGAAAGCCCGCATTTGCAGGGTCAAAAACCGGAACTTCCTCACCGATTAATAAAACGGGGAAAAAAGAAATGTTCGATCCAGCGGCAGAAGAGTTGATGAATCTTAACGACTAAGGAAGAAGAGAAATAAAGGAGAAGGAAAATGCCATTTTTAGGAATGAGAGGAAGTGGAGATTTTACAGTAACAGGACAAAGGCCGGAAAACTGGAGACAGATGGTTCTTAAACTGTATCCGAATGGTGGCGCGGCACTTACAGCTATTCTTTCCATGATGAAAAGTGAAAAGACAGATGATCCGAAATATCACTGGTTTCAACAGGAAATGCCGGATCAGGTAGGAACAGTAACGGGGATTTATAGTGGAACGAACCTTTCCGATGCTTATGCAGGAGCAGCAATCGGGGATACGTTTTATGTAAAAATGTCTGCGGAAGATGCAGGGAAGTTTAATGTCAGCCATCAAGTAATGCTTTGTGTAAATGCTGTTCCGGCGACAAGACTTACTGCGAAAGTTTCTGTTGCTCCGGTTATTAACGGTGCTAGTTCTTATGTCACTTGCCTTTTGCTGGAAACGGATAGTGCAAATGATTTGGGGCAGGCTATTCATGCAGCGGTAAGTGCTGGCAGTTCTATGATAGTTATCGGTTCTGTAAACTCTGAAGGTGGAACTTCTCCTTCTTCGATTATCTACGATCCGACTGAGTTCTACAATCAGACTCAGATTTTCAGAACTTCTCTGGATTTGACCAGAACAGGGAAAGCAACGAGACTGAGAACTGGCGATCAGGTTAAAGAAGCCAGAGCACAAGCACTTGAAATGCACTCGATAGAAATGGAAAAAGCTTTCATTTTCTCTCAACCGACTCAGAGAACGGGGACTAACGGGAAGTTGGAAAGAACTACGAAAGGGATTAGGAACTTCCTTTCTACAAACGTGAAGGATTACGCTTCTCTGAACAGTGCAACTTGGGCATCTGGCGGGAAAGTTTTCATGGATGAATACTTGGAACTTCTTTTCCGTTACGGTTCCTCGGAGAAACTTTGCCTTTGCGGTTCTGGCCTGCTTCTCGGTATTCAAAGAATGGTAGATGCAGATGCGACAATGACGATAACTCCTGGAATTACTTCTTACGGGATTAAAGTAGTAACTCTCGTTTCTTGTTTCGGAGAGTTGCACTTTAAAATGCATCCTCTTTTCACTCTTCTTGCTCCCCTTCGGCATTCGGGACTTATAGTCGATGCGAAGTATCTCAATTATAGATATATAGACGATACAAAGTATTTGCCGAATCGGCAGGCAAATGACCTTGACGGCGAAAAATCGGAATTCTTGACTGAAGCTGGTTTGGAACTTCATTTCGAAAAAGCCCACGGGTGGCTGGATAACATTGGAGTTGATGGAACAGTCTCTCCTTAATAATGAATAATTGAAATAAAAAGGGATAGTGGTATTAACTGCTATCCCTTTTTTTAAGTCTTTTAAAGGAGTTTTTATGGCAGATGTGGAGATTTATATAGGGAATTTTGGGCCTTATTTAGTGGATGAAACTGATCCACTTCTTACGGATAATAGACAAGTGGTTAGAAGAAGTGATATGCTTTCTGGTTCTGCTACTGTTTCTAGTGAGACAAGTTTTGGTCTTTCTGCTAGTGCAGGGAGTAGTACTAGTTTTTCAAAAGGGGATCATACACATGGAACCCCGGCAAATCCTCTTGCTGGAGGAGTTTCTTCTGCTACTTTTACAACTGTAGATGGAAAGACAGTTACGGTTATTAATGGTTTAATAACAAGTGTGGTTTAAAAGGAGAGAAGAATGAGTCTCGATGCGACAAAACCAGAAGATGTTTCTATAGTAAATACCTTTGCGGCTTTAGTAAGAGAAGCTAGGGCGAAGATAAATGATTTAGAAGCGGCAATTCTTTTACACTTAACAGGTGCTCCGATTTATGAACCGATAGAAGTTACTGGAGCGACACATACAATCCTTAGTGATGAGACATTTATAAAAGCAAATGCAGGAGTTAATAGCCAGAATTTTACCGTCGATCCGGCAGTTCTTACTCTTGGGATTACTTATGTTTTGAAAAAAACAGATGCAACTGCGAATACAGTTACATTGAATGTCGGGCAAGGGATTTTTATAAACGATACACTTGCTTCAGTTTCATTAACTTTGCAATATGAAGTTTTAAGATTTATCAGTGACGGAACGGGGATACAGACATGCTAAGAAAACTTTTCTTTAGCCTTTCTTTTGTTTTATTTCTTGCTTCTTTTAGCCATGGGGCGACTAATACTAGTGAAAGATTTTATGGAACTTGGTTTACTGGAACACATGGGAGTTTTACTAATTTAAGTACAGTTAATCTTACTGTAGGGGCTTTAGACATTGGTGATGCGTTAGATTTAAAAGCGGATAAAAGTGTTTTTGATGATTACTCTAGCTCTACTAATAATAGACTTGATGGGATAGATACTTCTATTAGTAATTTAGAAGCAGGAAGTTTTTCTCCAGAGGAGTATGGGGCAACTGGTGGAACTGATGATACAGTTGCTTGGACAAGTCTTATAAGTGCAGTGAATAGTGCAGGAACAGGAAAGGTAGTTTTAAAACCGGGAAGGACATATACACTTAGTTATGATTATGCTAACTATGCAGCAGCTGTTGGGTTTAAAAATGTAAATGGATTAGTAATAGAAGGAAATGGGGCTACGATAAAGGTTAAAAATGCTACTCCCGTTGCTGCTTCTCGCTGGGGAGGGTATGGTTTTCTTTTTGTAAACTGTACTAGAGTGTCTCTTTCTGATGTTTCTATAAATGGAAACGCGGATAATTTAAGTTATACTGGAAATCCAGAGGCGATAGCAAACGGGATTACTATTTATGGAGTAAAGGATTTTAAAGGAGAGAATATAGAGATAAAAAAAGCAGGCAGTGATGGGATTTATATTGGTGATGGAGTTTCTGCGGGCTTAGGAAGTGGGTATGATTCGAATAGAATTTCTTTTAAGAATCTTTATATAAAAGATGCTAGAAGACATGGGCTTACTGTAGCAAGTGTTTATGATTTAACAGTTGATACGGGAGAGATAACCGGAGGGGGGTATAATACAGGGGTAGTTGCAGTTTTAGACTTTGGTTCAGGGATGGATATAGAACCAAATGCAACTCCTGGAGTTAATAGGGCTTCGTTTAAGAATGTAACTTTTGGAAGTTCTTATCGAGCTTCTGTAATTGCGGCTTCTAATCAGGTTTATGTGCATAATGTAGTGTTTGAGAATTGTAATTTTTCGAATACTTTAAATACTACTTTAATTCTTAACAGTAGTGAGTTTAGTCTTTTAGGCGGAAGGGTTTATGGGGAATTTCAAGGCGGGGGAAGATTGATAAGAAATGTATCTTTTATTCAAGATACGAATCAGTATGCTGGAAGTGCTCAGACTATTCTTATGGGACTTGATTCAGCTTTGACGGTAGAGGATTGTACTTTTTATAGTGATAGAGCACAGAGATTTGTGGATGTAGGGGGGTCTACGACTTTAGGGACTAAGAAGGTTTTTAGGAATAATTCTTTTACTTATTCTGGAAACGGTTTTCCGGATACCGCGGCGCTTTTTAAATTCCTAGGTGTTGGGATATTAGAAAATTCGTATTTCTATCATACAGGAACTCCGCCAATGACTAGGTATAGTATTCAACTTCCTGCGGATCAGACAACGGATTTATCTTTCACCGTTTTTAACTCTGCTTCTGATACTCCGATAAAGTTTTACTATGGCGGGTCCGGGAATTCTGCCGCTGGTGGATATAGAGATGGGCTTTTAAAGATAAATAAGTTAAAGCTTTATCCAAATTTAGACACTTCCGTTGGGACACAGGTAGAGGTATTTGTTTATTCTGGAACTCCGGAAAGTTATGTCGCTGCTCCCGTTGGAAGTTTGTGTATAGATTATACCAATGGGGTTATTTATATAAAGAAAACTGGAACAGGAAATACTGGATGGAAGTTAATAACTCAAGCGGTTTAAAAGAGGGATTGTTATGAATATAAGTGAACTTAGGGAGGCGTTTAAAAGCGCCTCCGGCTTTTTATTTTGGACGAATGCTTCGATAGATGAAGCGATAAATAACGGGATTAAGTTTTTAGATAGTAAGACTTTTTCTTCTAAGAAAGATCAGGTTCTTTTTAGGAAGTTAGAAGTAGGGAAGAGGTTTGTTATTATCCCTATGGAGTGTAAGGTTATTAAGGAAGTTTGGATTAGTAATGCAGAGGAGAGGCAGAGGTTGACAAAAGTAGAAAGTTTTCCTCTTAATTATTATGAAGAAACTGGAACTCCTATTTCTTACTATCCGTTTTCTACTGAGACTTTTGAGAAGACTTTTGATAAGATGTTTGTCTTTTCAAACTTTGCAGATTTAGTCTTTTGTGATGGACTGGTTAGGGGAGTTGTTTTTAACTGCTATGCAGAGGAAGAATATTCGATAATGCTAAAGGGAAGGTTTAATATCCTTTCTCTTTCCGATGAGTTTTCTTCTAACTGGTGGAGTGTTAATTATCCAGAGTTAGTAGTTACTACAGCGATGTATGTTTTGGATATAAATAGAAGAAACTCTTCTGGAGGGGCAGAGCTTAGTGGGGTTATTATGGATACAATAAGAGAGATAAATAACGATGCGATTGAAGAAGAAGTAGAAGATGTTTCCTTAGTCTTGGAGGGATAAAAGATGCTACAAGCAAGGTTGATTTTTGATCTTCTTTTTCATCGAGGAATCAGTCCTTCAGGTGGGAGGAATCAGAATTTCTTTAGCGAAGTGGAGAATATGAAACCTACTAGTGAAGGGTTTAAAACGGTAGAGAAAGAGGATTTTTCCTTTCTTCTTTCTCTTTCTTCTTCCGATCAGGTTTTTGAAATAGGAAGTGTTTCTTATTTATTCTCTGTTAATAGCATTTGGGAAATAGGAAGTTCTAGTTTAGGAAGTTGTCTTTTTAGTGGAATTCCTACCGGAGGAAAATGGGTTTGTGCAGATTATCAGACTTATGCACTTTTTTCTAACGGCATTGTGGTAATAAGTCTTGATAGTAATGGAGATTTTGCGTATACTGAAGAAGTGCCAGTAGGAAAAGAAATGGTGAATTATAACGGGCAATTATTAATAGGGAATCATACACTGAATTATAATGAATTTATTCCAAACGCAATTCCCTCTTTAGAAATAGGGAAGTCTTTTATTTCTTATTCAGGGATAGGGAATATAGACTGTGTTGTTAGTGAGGATAACATAGAAGCAGGGTATCAGTGTTTGTTAGAAATAGGAGAAGTAGTAGGAGTTAGTGTTTTAAATAACTCTCCTTTGGTTCTTGGAACAAGAGGAGTTGTAAGGCTTCTTCCTACAGAGCACTTTTTTGGAAAGAGAGTTATTTCTTCTACTGGCCCTAGGGATTCATTTAGCTGGTGCCTTGGAGAAGGGGTTTTGTATTTTATAGATGGAAAGGGAAAGCTTTGGGGAATTAGTGGAGAGGAGAAGGTTAATTTACTAGGCTTCGGGTATTTGTTTAAAGATTTAGGAACAAGGATGTTTTTTAAGAAAAACACTGAAGAGGTTTTTATAAAAACAGAAGGAAAGACTTTTGTTCTGAATTCTGAAGGGCTTTATTCTTTAACCGGAAATTTCCTGGCTTCTATAGGAAGTGGAGATAGGTTTCTTGTTTCTGCTATTCCTAGTTTAGAAAATGGAAAGTTTATTACTTCTATTTTTGACTTTAAAGACCCAGGACTTAAGGTTATAGAAGAAATTTCTCTTGGAGTAGATAGTGGAGTTTTGGAAGAGAATCTTTCTTTTAGAATCCATACAAGAGAGAAGATAGGTGGCCCGTGGTTTCTTAGCCCACTTTATAGGCTTAATAATGAAAATGTCTGTAAGCCTCATGTGGCAGGTAGTGAGTTTAAGATAGAGTTTTTTGCTTCGAGTTTCTCTTATAGTTCTCCTGATTGGATGATAGTTCAGTATGATAAGATTGATAAGAGATATAACCGAGGGCATAGCTTTGTGGATATAAACAAGGAAGGATAAAAAATGGAAAAATTCTGTAACGAAGAAGAGTTTTTAAAAATAGTTATAGATGGAGATAAGGAAGTTTTTGACGAAGTTCTTTCTAGGGTTTTTATTAAAGGAGTAGAGACGGCACTTCTTTATCTTCCAGAGACCGTAGATAAGTTAGGGAAAAAGCTTGCATATACTACAAAGGTTTTTGGAAAGTTTCTCGAAGAGCACCCGGAGTTTAAAGAAAAGAAAGAACTAGTTCTTACTACTATTCAGCAAATAGAATTCCAGAATCCCTTAAAAACTATGGAAGAGATTCTAGAACTTGCTGTTCCGAAGATAGAGAAAGAGATAAAGCTTTTAGAAAATATGGCATTTACAAGAGGAGAGAAATAATGAGGGGAGATTTGGTTATTAGAGGAGATAGCTTAGAAGAACAAATGCAATCGGTAAAACAGGTAGTAGAAGCGCTAAATAAAAAACCAATAAGAACTGAGATAAAAGTGCTTGCAAATTCTTTTCTTACTGTAGAACTTCCTTCTCCCGGGATTGTTTATAAAGCTCTTTTAGTAAAACCCGCGGGATTTCTTACTAATTTTCTTATTTATATCCAAGAGACAAAGGCGAAGAATTTAGTTGTTCAGTTAAATATCCAGGAAGAAAGTGAAATGAGAACGGTTCTTTTTCCCGTTAAAGAAGGGTTTAATAGGATAAATAAGGATTTAAAAATAAATGAAGTTTCTTTTATCTCTCTTTCTTATTCTATGGAAGAAGGAGTAATAACTACTCCGCCAGTAGTAGGGTTTACTTTTAAAGAGGAAATTACAAATGCTAATCCGATTGAGTCCTGAACAGATAGTTAGTATTTGGGAAAAGCTTCGGCCCCTTTTTCTTTCTAATTTAATTCCAAAAGCTTCTTATTCTCCAGAGACAATTTTTGCAGTTCTCCAAAGTCTTCTTACAGAGAGTATGCAACTTTGGGCAGGTGTGGAAGAAGGAGAAGGAAAGCTAGAAGAAAGAGTTTTTGGTTTTATTGCAACTACTATAGATACGGATTCTATTACTCAAGAGAGGAATCTTCTTCTTTATTCTCTCTTTGCAGTTAGAGAGATTCCTTCTCTTGCTTGGGTTGCAGGAATAGAGATTCTTGAAGAGTTTAAAAAGCAAAATAAATGTAAGAAGCTTATTGCATATACGGAAGTTCCGGAAGTCATTGCGATAACTAAAAGACTTGGATTTAAGCAATATACTTTTTTAACAAGGGGGTAAAAAATGGGAAGTTCCGGTGGTGGTGGAGGAAGTTCTGGAAAGATAGATTTTCCAGAGTATATGAAAACATGGCATGGAGAGTTTTTAGGAACTGGAAGTGCTACGATAGATTTAACAGCGGCAATGAATAGTGCCATGTCAGGGGTTAGCCCTTATGCTAGTTACGTAGGGATTAATGCAAATAATATGTTGTTAGGAAGTGGGAAGTTAATTACAGATTTCACGGCTCCGTTTAGTTATTTAAAAACTTATTCGGAAATAGATTTTGAAACGGCTATTCAGGCGTATAGAAATTCAAATGTAAATGGATTAAGTACGTTTATTTCTGATATTAGTGGGAAGATAGATACGCTTATGACCGCGGAAAGTGCTCTTCTTGAAGCGGATATTAATCAGATAATTCTTCCTAAATATAAAGCAGGAATGAGAAATGCTAATGCAGTTATGTCTTCTGCTTTTGCAATTGGAGAGGCGATTATTAGAAGTCAGAAACTGAAAGATACTACAAAAGCTGATGCTGCTCTTAGGTATGATGCTTTTAAATTAAATGCAGAACTTGTTCTTAAGAATGAGATGATAACTATGGATTATGTAACGAAAAGAATTCTTTCAAAAAGAGATATCGCCATAACTGCTATGGATTTTGCGAAGCTTTACTCTGCAATAAAAAATGAATTAGACGATGCTTCTGTAGAAATGAGTGCAAAAGATGCCCTTTGGGATTTAAAAGTTTTTCAATACGGAGGGAACTTCTTAGGAAGTATTGCAGGAAGTGCAGTTTCTACGGATAAAGGTGATGGGAGTAAGTTAAGAAGTGCTGTTAGTGGTGCTATTGGTGGAGCTTCTATGGGATTTATGTTTGGTGGAGTTCCAGGAGCAGCTATAGGTGGAGTTGCTGGAGCAGTTGCAGGACTTCTATAAAAGGAGAAAAGAAATGGCAATTGACTTAAGTCTTAATCCCTTTGGAATGGGAGTTAATGAAAGAGGAAATGGTTCTAACTTCTCTCTTGGTGTTCCTAATCTTGCTTTAGGAGAAGGGGGAAGTGGGCAGCAAGCAACGGGGGGAGTAAAAATGACTCCTGCAAATATAGCAGTTATCGGAGGTTTACTTGGGCAGGCAATCGGGGGAGATACTACTGGAGGTAGAATTTCTCAGGTTGCAAGTTCTATAGGAATGACACAGTTAAAAGCTTCTGCGGCACAACAACAGCAACAGGCACAGTTGAAGTTTTTAAAAGAACTTCTTGCGAAAGGTGGAGATTTGGATCAGTTAACTCCTGAGCAGGCAAAGGTTCTTGGGCTTAATACGAATCTTTCTCTAGGAGCTAGTCCGTCTGGAAATACAGGTTTAGAAACCGGAAAAATGACAGAATCAAAACTTGGATTTCTTAACTCTCCAAGTCTTTTTTAAGGAGGAGAGAAATGGCAATAAGTGAAAAGTTAGCTCTTGAATATGAGAAGGAGTTGAAAGGAATAGGGGAGAAATTTCAAGGTGTGAATCCGGCGCAGATAGAACAGGCGTTAAAAGCTGGAGGGAGTTTCTCTTCCTCTTTAGGTTTTAATGATCCTAGAGAGCTTATGGGAATGACACCGGATCAGTTTGATAGTTTAATGCAAAATAGAGCACAGCTTCTGCAAAGTAATTTGCAGCAGGTCCAAGGAGCAGTTGCGCTTAGAGATCAGCTTTATGGAATTTCTGAGGGGAGAAAAGCTGCACAGCAAATGGCGAGGGATAAATTCTCGGCAGGAGTAGAGAGTGAAAATGTAGATAAAGGAATAACTGCACAGAAAGAGTTACAGAAAGAAAGACTCGATCAAGAAGCAGAGCAGTTTCTTACAAGAGTAAATATGGAAGAAGATCAGTTTAATAAAAGAATGGGATTTGAAGAGAAGTGGAAAAGTGCAGAGTTTGGACTAGCGAAGGCAAGGTTAGGTGCAGAGAATCAATGGAGAAGTGCAGAGCTAGGGGTTAGAATTTCTGAGCATAATCAGAATATGAAGTTTAATTACTCTCAGCTTAATGAGCAGAAGAGGCAACATAGTGTAATAGCGAATCAGAATAGTGAGCAGAATAAAATCGCATGGGCAGGAGTTGGACTTAGAGAGAAAGAAATAGAAGCTCTTTCCATGCAAAGAGTTGCTTCAATACAGATGAAACAGCAGGAGTATAACCAGAAGGAGCTTAATCAGACAAATAACTATATCTCTTCTCTTTTGAAAACAAAAGCAATGAAAGGTGGAAAGGGGGATAATTTAGATACAAACTCGGCACTCTTCTTTGCTAAATTAAAAGTAAACGCAATGAGTGGAGTTTCTGGAATGGAGAGTATGATAGAAGTTCCAGAAGAAAAACATCTTCTTTCAAAAAATAAGAGTCTTTTTCCCGGATATAAATCTGTTCTTATAGCTCCCGCAGATGGGCCTAGCTGGAAAAAAGGAGATGTTCTAGGAGTTAAAGAAGGAGATAAAGTAGATACAAAACCTCTTATGTCTAACCCTGCAAGGAATGAAACTTCGATGCAGATACTTCTTAATAAAATGCCTGGATATAGAATGACTCCATTTGCAGCAGAAGAGGAGTAAGAAATGGGAGAGTTAAGTTTAAATGAGTTTTTAAATGGAGGGGCTTCGGCTCCTCCTGTTTCTTCCAAGAAGAAGGTGGAAGAGCCTGGAAGGAATGAAGGGGAGGTTAGCCTTAGTGAGATTTTAGGAGGGTCTGTGGGGCAAGCTCCTTCTTCTCAGATAGAAGAAAAGCCTGAAAACTCCCTAACCCAAAACATGATAAAAGCCCCTCTCTTCTCCGCTCTTGCCGGTTTTAACAAAGCAAACAGCTCCTTCCTCGGAGCTATTGGTTTAAAAAAAGGAAAAGAGCTTTCTGATAAAAGAGCGGATTATTGGGAGAAGAAAGCAGGAACTAGTGGTCTTGTTAAAAGTCTTTATGAAGGAATAGGAAGTGCTCCTATGGGAATTGCAGAGTTTATCGCTGGCCCTGGCTATGCAGGGGTTAAGGGAACTTTGGATTCTCTTCAGAGAAGTTTAGAGAAGAAAGACTATTCGAACAGTTCTTATGTCCGAGCGGTTAAAGATGGGGCAATAGCTTCTGTAAGCCGTTTTGGAATAGGAAAAACTTTCGAAGCAATAAATGCAATTCCGCTTACACAGATACAAAGAGCAGGAGTAATGGGAGCAGTGTTTGGTTTTCAAAGTGGAGCAGAGCAGAAAGCAGCTACAGGAACAGTTGATCTTACGGAAATAACTGCTTCTGTTCTTACAGGAATAACTCTTTCTATGGGAGGAGTTGCAGGAGAAAAAGCGGAGATATATAAGAACTTAATAAAAGAAGGAGTTCCTAGTAAAGAGGCTATGAACATGGCAGTTAAAGACAATCCTTCTTTACAAAAAGCACTTGAAGTTGCAACGGATTTTACTGGGGTTGTAAGCGTTCCAGATTTTAAAGCTTCTCAGGTTGTTAAGGATTTAGAAGTAGTAAAGAAACCTTCAGGGGGAAAAGAAGAGCAGCTTTCTTTGGATTTAAAAACTCCAGAAGCGAAGGTTTTCTCCTCTTCCCAAGGGGGAATGGTTCTTTCGGATGTTTCTAAAAAAGTAGTAGTGGAAGATATAGATGGAATGTATAGCGAGAAGACGGGTTTCGACCCTGCAAAAGTGGCCTTAAGAAATGCCGCGATGGAAAAGTTTAAAATTAAATACGGCTATTACCCTGATGTTATCAGTGCTTCTTCTCATAGGCAAGGTTCACTTATTCTTAAAGACTTAAGTCTTATTCAAGAGGAATATAAAGAGAATGGATTAGTAGGAAGAGTTGCAGGAGTTACACCGGATTTTGGCGCGGATACTCCTACGGTTAATAAAAAAGGTCTTGCTCCGATTCGAGGAAATGAAGTCTCTGGAATAGATAGTCAGTTTTTAAAAAGACTCGGGAGTGAGATTATTGCAGTTCTGGATGATAGGACTGACCTTGGAAAATGGGGGAAGAAACAGATAGTAACAACTGGAGGTCTTGCAGAGAAGCATATTTCGCAGTTAGAAATTCTCTTAGGTGTTAAAGAACCACCGACAGTTCAAGAGTTAGTTGGAAAAATAGCACAGTATGATAAGGATTTAAAAGCCCATGGAGAGCATGTTGCAGGAATAGCTATGAAAATGGCAAGGGTTTTAAATATCCCGGAGAATATAAAACATGATCTTATGTACGGAGCTTGGTTGCATGATTATGGGAAGATAAAAGTTAGTAAAGAGATTCTTTTTAGTGATAAAGGCCTTACTCCTGAACAGTTTAAAGAGATAGAAAAACACCCAAGGAAAGGGTTAGAGGAAATAGAAACTAGTAATGTCTCTGAAACGGTTAAGAATATTGTCTTTAAACATCATGAGAGATTTGATGGGAAGGGATATCCAGAGAAGAAGAAAGGAAGTGAGATTCCTATCGAAGCTCAGATAGTAAGTGCCGCAGATGTTTATGACGCGCTTACTACGAATAAAAGAAGTTATAGAAAAGAAGCAAGTCAGGAAGAGCTTCTTAAAATCTTTGAAGAAATGCGGGGGCATAATTTCGATCCGAGGATTATTGATGCTCTTTTTGAAGTAGTAGGGTTAAAGGCAGAAACACTTAGTAATAAAGGAAAAATTGTTTATCATGGTACAACTGCACCGATAGATAAATTAACTGTAAAAGGTGGGGATGAAAATGCTTTTTATGGCCCAGGAATTTATACTACAGAAAATGCTAAAATTGCCAGTGAATATGCAGAAGCTTCTGGTGTTGGAGCAATATTAGGGAAAAAGGAATTTACTTCCTTATCAGAGGCCCAGGTTTTTTTAGTAGAGGCAAAAGAGAAATATGGACGGGCAACTCTCCAAACAATGAATCCGCAATTTCATGAAGTTTCTTATCCGAGAAAAAGGGCTATACGTGAAGCACAACCAAATGTTTTAAAATTACTTGTAGATATTAAAAACCCTTTCGATGCAGATAAAGGGTATTCAATAAAAGAAGCCAATGAAATAGTAAGAAAAGTAATTGGAGAAACTCCCTACATTGATGCAGGTTTTGATTTTAAAATAAATGGAGGGGATATATATAAAAGACTAGCAGATAGAATAGGAAAAGTAGAGGTAAATAAAAGATTGGAAGAAATAGGTTATGATGGAATTACACATATTGGAGGTAAAATAACTGGAGGGGAAGAACATAGAGTCTGGATTGCATTTAAAGATGAACAGGTTACTTCTTTCTTTTCAGAACAGATAGCAAGGGCGCAGGTTATTAATTTAGTTACAAAAGCAGAGATAGAGAATGATTTAAAAACTCTTTCTGTAAATGAAAAGGGAGTTCTTGAATCCCTGAAAAAACCTAAATCTCTTGGAGCAGCAGGAAAGGACTTTACTACTAAAGAAACAATAGCAAGTCGGAAAGAGGCGAATAAAAGACTTAAAGAAGAATTTCAAAACGTAGAAAAGCTGGCGAAAGAAGAGAAGATTTCAATAGAAGAATACTTAACAAAATTTACTGAAATGGAACCGGAGCAAGTAAGAGATTTTCTTCTTACCGGAAAGGAGCTTTCTTCAGGGGAGAAGGTTATAGAGAGAAGTCTTGGAAGAGAAGTAGGGAGGATTAAAACCGCTCTTGGTTTAACTGGAAAAGAGTTAGAAGTCTTAGTTAAGCAGGTAACAGACTTTGATTCTTTTAAAGACCTAGCAGCTAGTGATAAAGAGAAAGTAAAAGAAGCTCTTCTCTTTCTTTATAAATCTAAATTCGGAGAGGATTTTAAAAGTCCAAAAAAGACTTCTATCCGGAAAGCAGTTAAAGAAGCAGATAGGGTTTTTGTAGAAACCTCGCTTTCTAAAAGAGGATTTTTCGGGCTTAAAGAAGTAACTGCAAGACTTGCTTCCGATGGAGAGCAGTATTTAAGAACGCACGGCCCGAGTGCAAAAGCTCTTGCGGATAAACTCTCTACCATCCGTTTAATGTCCGATCTTCGATATGCAGAAATGGCGACAATAAAGAAGAATATAAACTCCAAGCTTTCAGAGAAAGATAAAGAGAGAGTTTTTGAAATAGTATCTAGTTATAAAACAGAAGAGTTCGGGCAACTGCATGATAGTAGGGAAGTAAAGGCAGCCGCTACCTTTTACCGAGAAAAGTTTAACGAAATTGCAGAAGATATGATAGCTAATGGAGTTAAGATAACTAACCTAAAAGGAGAAAAAGTCCCCTTTGAATTTGACTCTAATGAACCTTACTGGCCACGTTATTACGACCCTGAAACTCTTCTCCGACCGGGGAGAAAGCACGATGCGGCTATAAAACAAATGATAACTAAAGGCTATGCAGATACACCGGCACAAGCAGAAGTTCTTCTTGATCGAATTCTTAGTAGAAGAATGAATAGCCCTAAGTATGGAAATATGGAATATGCAAGAGAGTTCGATGTAGAGGGGTTTGAGAAGAATATAGACATAGTTTTTGATAACTATTTTCTCTCTACTACTAAAAGACTAGAGGTTATTAAAGCCTTTGGGCAAAATGGAAAAGGGGCTTTAGAACTTCTTGGAAATATAAAAAGAGAAAGTGGAGATTATGTTTATAAATACGCTACGGATATAAATAAAAGAATAGTCGGCGGAAGTTATGCTCATGATCCAGTTGCACAGATAGTTTCTGATGTTGCAGTTAGCTATGAAGTTCTTACAAAAATGGGTCGAGCAGGTTTAAGAAACTTAGGACAAAGTGCAAATACCATAGGGACTTCTTATACAAAGAGTTCGCTTAAAGCCCTTGGGCATATCTTCAGCGATCCTAGAACTGTTATGGATCGAGCAGAAAGAAGTGCCGCAATGCTTCATTCTTATGCTAATGAATTTGCACGGTTTGAAAATGAAGAGCCAGTAAGTGCAGAGTTTTTAAGTGCTGCGAAACTTGCAGAGGGAATGAAGAATCTTTCTGATAAGAGCCTTACTTATACAGGGTTTAAACATAGTGAGATTTTTAATAGGCTATTTGCAGCAGAAACCGGAAGGGAATATGCTACGGATCTTTTTAGAGAATTTCAAAATTCTCCTATTGATAGCGGAAGTAGAAAACGAGCAGCAATGCGGCTTGAAAAACTAGGGCTAAAGCCAGAAGAGATTCTTGCAAGTAGAACAGAGCTTAATGAATTCGATAGAAGAACTGCTTCTTATAACTTTGTTCGTCAGACGCAGTTTGTAAATGACGCAATGAGTCTTCCAAGATGGGTTAGTAATGAAAGCCCTTGGATAAAAATGCTGACACTTTTTAAAACTTTCGGAATCCAACAGGCGAAACTTGTTTATAGAACTCTGAAAAGTGATCCGCTAATGGCAGCGAAGTTAATTCCAGTAATGGCAATTAGCGGGGGAATTACCGCGGAGGCAATAGATTTTTTAACCGGGAAGATTCGAGACGATGAAACGCTTCTTCAACAACTAAGCCGCTATTTTGCTAGCGGAGGAGGTTTTGGTCTTTGGGCAGATACCGTGCAAAACTCTATGCGAAGTTCTTCTGGACTTGCAGAAGCTCTCTCAGGAGTTGTAATTGGAGATATCGGAACAAAAGGGTATGCACTAAAGCTAGGAATAGTAGATGATAATTGGGATGCCTTTAGGAAAACAATGGTTAGGGATATTCCTATTATTGGTCCTACGATTCATAATACTATGGAAGAAGGGAATATAAAATGGTAATAAAAAAGCCCCTCGGGATTTCTCCTTTGGGGCTTTTCTTTTTTCTTTTTTTTTTTTTTTAAATATCTGGAACTTCTTGTGGTGTATACCCAAGTGCTTTTACTATTTCAGAGCAAAGCTTTAAACTACAAGAAGGATAGGTATGATTTTGTTTTAATATAAGGTATACATCCCGAGCTTCATTTTCAGTCAGTTCAAAAGTAATATTTAAATTTCTTATTACTTTCATTTCTTCTCCTCTATTCTCTTCTCAATAAGACAAAGAGCGGCGTAGTTAATAATATCCAAAAGAGTATCTTCTATGGATTCATCTTTTACTAAAAGCTCTTCTTGTTTACAGAAGTTTTTAATCCTATGAAACTTATCCCCTAAGCGAACCACTATTCCTTTCCAGCCAAAGTCATGGAAGTTACTCATAGCATCTTTAGTTCCAGAGTAATCATGCCCCTTTCCATTTGCTATTTCGAGGCACTTGTCGAATATCTCTTGCATTTGTTTTAACTTCTCGTCATGATCTACAGGGGCAAACGAAGAAGAAGCTTTTTTACACTTGCAAGGATAAGTTTTGCAAGTAAGGCAGTTATATGCTTTTTTCTCCTCTACCCTACTTTCTCTTCTCCCTTCCCTTCCTTTGTTAAGCCCTTCGAAAACCTGGACTTTTTCTTTTCTGGGAAAACTGCAACCAAGGGGGCAAAGACCAAGATGGTTAAGACTTATTCCACATAGAGGGCATCTATTTACTTCATCCTTGTGTTCGTCTCGGTAGTATTTTGGAACGGTAACAAAGCATTCTCCACTGATATGTTTATCCATGTTTTTACATTCACACATTTTATTTCTCCTCTTTTGCTTTCCATTTTGGATAGTGATCGAACGGGGTATAAAGCTCAAAGCATTCTTTACAGACTCCAGAAGAATCTGATAAAGAAGAAAAGTCACAGGTTCTACATCCTCCTTTAGGATTAGCAAGGAGTTGTTCTTTCTCCTTCTTGCACTTCTCACAGATTTCTATTTTGTGTTTCATTCTCTTCTTCCTTTAGTAAAGAGTCTATCTCATCGTCTAGAATCATCCACCAATTAGTAGGTTGATTTTTCAAGGGAGTTCCTCTGTTAAGTCTTCTTATTTCCTTCTCTTCTTTTCTTTGTTTTCGATTACTCATTTTTTATTTCTCCAATAATAAGGACAAGTTTGGCAAGGTAATTCTGTTCCACAATCATAGGGATATATAAAACTTTCAGGGCATTTGGTATCAAACATTTCTTATTCTCCGCAAGAAGAGTCTAAATCCCTTGGATTTATTTTAATCCATTCTCCGTTTTTAAAATCTAAATCTTCATAGTGATAAATATGGTTTTCTTCATATTCAGTTAATTGTCTTCCACAGCAATCAGTAGTAAGACTTCCTTCTGCTCCTCCACAAGTTTTACAAGCAGCAAGGCCACCTTCTGTTATATTCCTACAAATCCAACAAATACCTCCATCATCAACACAAGAACAATCTTTTCCTGTATATAAGTTATGCGTTTCTTTTCTTTTTTCTTTTACTTCTACCTCTTCTACCACTATTTCCTTTAACTCTTGAATCTCTTCTATTACATACCCTAAATTTCTAACTCTCTCTAGAACTCGATTAGCATTTATCCCAGTAGGCAGTCCTATTTCACATAAGATTTTCATTATTCATTTCTCCTTTCTTTATAGTTATAGTGAGTATGTCCTTCGGCGTAATACGCATCTATTCTCTCTCTAGCTAGAAGAGTTTTCATTACTATAGAAAGAGTATATTCATCCAGATCAAGATGGAACTTTTCTAAAATATCTGCGGTCGAAGCTGTTTTTACTTTAGAGAGATATTCAAGAACTACAGAAGTCATTTCTCCATACCGTGCTTTTCCAAGTCCCATAAAGGCTCTAGGCATCTTTGGTTCAACCGCTGAAAGCAAAGCTAAGGCCCGTTCAAAATCCCTTGGTTCTATAATCTTCTCGTCACTTCTACTAGCACTACAGATCATTGAGAGTTTAAGAAGATGAATAGCTCTTCTCTCGCAATAACCGGAAAAAGATGGGTCTTTTATCGGTAAGTTCTTATCTGCATTATCATACCATTCTGTATAAACCTTCATCGTATCTGGATGAAAAAGCATCTTCCCTGCTAAAAGATTTATCTTTTCTAAATCTTCTATAAGAAACTCTCTCATAGCAAGCGTTTCTTCCGGAATCGTCGGGTCAGCAATCCGTTGCCTTTTCCCTTCTTCAACCACAAATATAATCCTAGAAGTAAAGCCCCCACCAAAAGCTTCTTGTGGAAGAATACTACGTAGCCAATCTGGAGCAGAAGCGCCAAGTAAAGAAAGACAAACACAATTAATAGAATCCGTGCCAGAACCTTTAGTCCGATATTCCCAACTATCTTTACAATCGAACCAGTCGGTAAGATCGGCAATGAATTTGACATTTTGCTGCCCGAGAAATACTGCCAGTTCTTCACTAAAAACTCCTAAAGAAGAGTGAGATTTTGTAAAACCATCAGAGGGATCGTCGTAGTTGTTATTGCTTGCTTTTATATCTTGTATAAGAGCTTCTCTTGTTATTGATTCTGAGGCTAGAAATACAGAGGGTATTTCTTTAAGAAGGTCTTTTGCAAGTCTCATTGCAAGACCTTTCCCACAGGCAGAAGGGCCGATAAAAACTACATAAAGATTTGGATAAACGGTATTAAATCCCCATTTTAAATAAACCTTTCTTTGAAGTGCCGTTCCTATTATAGAAAGGCAACTCCAAATATGGAATTGCAGCGGAGGTTCTGTCCTCTCGCTGTATTGAAGATAAGCACTTAAGAAGTCTGCATAATGCCTTGCCACTTTTCACACTCCAATGCTGCATAAAATCAAACTCCTTTTTTAATATTTTATTTTAATTGGGATAGAATAAATAGTTTTACATTCTGTTACTTCAATAAATACACAGGGATGTGCATTAAAGCGATTATCAAGAAGTAATAATTGATATTCTTCTTTTGATAATTCTATCTCCTCTAAGCCTCTTTTACTATTTATAGCATTTATTATTTCATCAAGAATGCTTATTTTATATTTAAAATTCATATTCTTTTCCCTGTATCCTTTTCTGTATCTCATCCTCTTCTTCCTGAAAGAGTGCTTCTTCTACTACTTCTGGAAGAGAAGGAAGAGATTTTTTTAGTGGTTTAAGTTCTTTTTTTATCTCTATTAAAGCTTGATAAATCTCTTCTTCTGTTCCATAAAGAGGAATGGGTTTCATTTTCTTTAAGTTATAACCTACTTTTCCATCCGTCCTGATTGTATAAGTTTTCCCATTTGCTTTAAGAGGGATATCAAGGTTTCGTTGCATTTGTTTAAGTGCTTTGGCAAAGTTTCGCAAGCTTTCTTCATTGTCGGGGTATTGCCCCTTAATGCTATCATGAACTTGATTGAAAATATCAACGTCACGCATGAAAGAAGAAAGTTCTGGAGTATACTGATCGTTATAAGTCGTAATAAGTCCTTCATTCAGAAGTCTCCCTACTGTGCTTTGGCCATAAAAGGAATAAGCCTGCCGGAAAGTATCATCGTCTAATCTTCCTAAGAAGCGCCTTACCCATCCAAAGGCATTAACAAGAGTCCTATCCATTACTATTTTATTTCTTATCTTCTCATGCCCATGTTTAATCCCTGGATATGCAGAGTGATAAAGAGCATAGCAAACTTTTCCTACAGAAGTAGGCATGTCATAGTTATTTGAATATCCATTTGCACTAAGTCCGTAGTTAAAAGAGTGATTGCATTTCTTTCCACTTTGCCGCATAGACATGTTTGGAAGAATGGGGTAATTAAAAACTTCTGGACATTTTTCTCTTCTTAAAGCTTCTATTTCCGTAGGTTCAGTAAGTGGACCGAGGATAGAATCTTCTAGTTCTATAAGTTCTTTTGGTGCTTTGAACATTAACTGTGCAGTTCTTACGTGTATATCCGCTCCTTCCTCTACTGCTTTTATCATATTAACATCATTAAAATAATAAGCACTAGCAACCCACTCTGCTTGTTTCTTATCCAACTCAAAACACATATGATCTTCATCGGGTTCTAGGAATTCTAGAAAAACCTTCGGAAGATTCTGCATATTATACCCCGTTTTAAAAGGGGTTTTGGAAGAAGCAAGTCTCCCGAACTTGGTACTTTGTTTAAATGAACAACGAAGTCTACCATCTTCGTCAAAAGGAGGTTCGAGATAAGTTCCGATAAGTTTCCTAGTGCCTCTTATTTGCTTAACAAGTCTTGCTTCTTCACAGTCATATTTCCTTGCAAGCTTTGTCATGGCTTTGTTATCTACTGTTACCTTCTCACTTCTAACTCCAGTGTCAGGGTCTTTGACTGTTTTTGTAAGTTCTGAAAAGCCTTTAGTCTTATAGAAATATTCAATAACCTGTTTCGGGCTAGAGACATTAAGAGTAGTTCCAGTAAGGAGATTAAGTTTATCTTGTAGAGTTTTAAGATAAGCTTTCGCTTCTTTCTTATGCTCTAAGAGTTTTTCTATATTTACCTTTATCCCTCTGCATTGCATATAAAAAAGTGGCTCTATAAGTCTTTCTGAATAATCCCATTGAGCTTTGTTCTTGCTCTCAAGAAGTTCTTCATCAAGAGAAGTATCTATTTCATAATCCACCGCGGAGTCTTTTGCGTTGTAAATATAGTATTGATTCCAATCCCTCGTTCCGTCTACATTTATCTCTTTCCCATCATCCTTGTAATAACATTCATCTGTTCTAGTAGAAGTAAGAAACGCAAGAGACTTAGGAAACTCTGGATAAAGAACATTTGTTTTTATAAGAGTATCAGAGATCGGTCCGAGAACAAGGCATTTATGAACCATGAAAAGATAAATAAGGTCAAAAGCTGCCCCATTTTGCCATTTTGTTTTTATCTCTCTATCTTCATATATCTTTGCTATACGAAGCCAAATCTCTACCTCTTCATCCTCCGTCCAGACGAAATTATTAAACGGGATAGACATACAAGCAAAAGGAGATATAGCAAAAGAAATACAAGTGACACCCCTTGTACCGTAGATTTTAGTAATCCCACTTTCTTTATCCTTTATACACTTTGGAATTGGGCATTCTATATCTGAAGCTACTGTTAGTTTTTTCTCCAAGATATTATCAAGGTAAGAAATAACCTCGCAGAAAGAGGGATTTATCTTTAACTCTCTCTTTGGTCTTATTATTTCTTTAAAATAACTCTCTTTTTCTATTCTCTTAAAATCCGCGGCAATGTGGTATTTCAATAAGTATCGTTTAAAAGAATCTCTTGGATGAATAATAGGAATACATTTAGTATCTCCATAGAGACTTTCAAGAACACTTCCTCTCCATTTCTCTATTCCCTTCTTTCCTGTAAGGGCTTGCAGAGAAAGTTCTCCTACTGGAACAATAACGGTAGGATTTGCTTTTTTTATATTCTCCTTTAGCAGTTCTAAAAACGGAAGTGCCTCAGTAGTAAATCCTCCTTTCTCCGTAAAGTATTTATAAATAGTCTTATTCTCATTCGCTAGAGGAATAGCATAGCAAATAGAACAAGAAGAGAAAATAATCCCTGCACTACTCATGCACATAGAAAGAATAGTCGCTACTGAACCGTAGTTAATCTTCCTCTCTTTAACATTATCATTACTCGGATAATCAAGAACAAGAAGTATCCTTGCATTTTCCTTTATATCCTCTAAATACTGTCCTGTTAATGGAGGATTAAGTTCTTCTTTTTCCAGAAATCCCAATTTTTTTCTCCTTTTTTAACATCTCTGCTGCTTTTTCGTCAAGCGGGCAAGGCTTAACTCCTCCACAAATCAGGGGATTATTCCATCCTTTACAACCAGCTTTCTTACATTGTTCCTGAATATTCATTTTTCTCTTTCTCCTTTTCTAAAAGAAGTAAAAACTCATCTGCCTGTTCTGAAGTTAGTTGAAAGAGAAGAGAGATATCTGTTTTCTTTTCTTTCTTCTCTCTCTTTTTCTTCTCTTTCTTTGGAGGAGAGTGATCTACTGTTCTTTGATATCTTAACTCTCTTATAAAATCCTTAACCTCTTCATAAGCCATTTGTGTTAATGGTTTTTGAATATCATAAAGATTCATTCTTTCCTTCTTTCTGCGTGGTTAAGTATACGCAGCCCACTTTTTTTTATTGAATAATAATCCTTCCAGTTTTTTTATTATATTTTGGTATTGATGCGGAGAAGGATATTTCTGTTGAAATATCTCCAAAGCTACCTTCAGTAGTTTCAGCAATAATCTTCCCTGTTGTTTTTACTGGATAAGGTAAATTTCCTGCCCCAGTACCACCAAAAGGTCCAGTGAAGAAAGATCTTGTAACGGGGTTTGAAGAACTTATACTTAAATATCCAAATCCCCCGGTACTTCCTTTTCCAGTGAGAGCAGCATAAGCATTTGCAGAAGTAAGAAGTTCAAAGTTATCAAGATGATAACCAGTTGTAGAACTCCCGTAATAAAGCCTTACCCCGATATATCCAGGGGTAGATATAGAAGTATCAGTAACAGTTAGGATATTAACTCCATTTACAAAACCATTAAGTGTCGAGCCATTGATAACAAAAGTCATGTGATAAGTTTGCCCTACTGTTAAAGTAGCCGGATAACTTCCTAAATTACTTACAACATTACTTACTAGTTTTTCTAAAACCCAGGCACCTTCGCTAAGTTTATATCTAAAAACATACATCGTGGCATCAGTTATTGATTGTCTAAGAGTTAAACCAGAAGCAGCATAAGTAGCATTGCTAGCGACGTATAAATCTGCACTAAGAGTTGCATTTAAAACGGGAGCATAGTTAGAAACATAATAAGTCCCAAAGGCTTGATTGCTATAGATTCTATTATTCTGTATTGTAATTGTTCCAGTTCCTGCATAGGGATTGTTATCCCAAGTAGCAGAAGTCTCAGAAGTATGCCCCGTAAGTGCAGTTCCATTAGGATCAGTAAAAGTATCAAAAACAGAAAGTGTAGGAGTTGTGTTATTAACAGTAAAAGAAATAAGATAATCAGAGGTATTTACATTAATCCCGTCAGAGCATCTTACATAAGTATTATAAGAACTTCCATTTGTTAATCCAGATTTAGTAAAAGAATGAGTTAAATTTCCTGTAGTAGTAAAAGTATTACTCATAGAGGCATAAGAAGTTCCAGAAGAAAGGCTCCATTTACAAGTAGCAGCTTCGTTAGTACTAAGAGAAACAGAAGTAGAAGTAGTTCCAGATGGAAGATTCCCACTTGGACTTCCAGCAGAAAGAACAGGTGGAGTTGTGTCTGTTTCTTCTTGTATATCCCAAGGCATATCTCCAAAAGCAGGTTGTGCCGGTGCCATTGGAGAAACATCTGGACCTATTGCCGGCCAAGGAGTTCCACTTCCCATCCAAGAGGGTTTAGAAGAAAGATAAAAAGAAGCAGGAAGAACTTGATCCTCACTTCCATTGTAAAGAGTTGTGTTATTAACCGAGTTCCAGTTTGCATGGAAAAAGTGTTGATTAGAACTTGAATAACCTATAATCGCTTTTGTAGAGCTTCCAGCAGTTGTAGAATAAGCCGTCTCAAAACCCGCTGTACCTAAAACATTCCCTATTGCGTTATTATACCAAACTGTTGGATAGAAGTTAAAATCCTGAGCAGAGCTAGTTCTACTTGTCTCTAGTCGTATTTTATTTCTAAAAAAAGTATTATGACTCGAAGTCCCCCAAGTGTTATCAAACTTCATTGTTCCTACAGTCCAGTTCCCTTCTATTAAATTCATCATAGGATGCCCGCCATGTGCTCTTACTGTATCCACTTGCCAAGAAGCACTTGGAGCGTATTGCATTCCCCAAATATAGTTATACCCAAAAACATTCCCTGAACATTGCCCAACAAGCATAAATGCCATGTCTAAATGATAAATTTCATTTGCTTCAAAAAGAGAAGCACTGACGGGATTAAGTTGTGCTCCATAAGCTCTACTTGTATCATACTGAGGAGAACCCTGATAAGGAGTTGCTGGAATTCCCTCATGCCATTTAGAAAACTGAATAGTATCTCTATACCCATAACGGATATTAATAGCAGACATGTAAGAACCAATAACTTCTACTCTCTTTAACCAGCAGTTATCTGTAGCGTGCATAGTTAAAGAACCTCCCCAACCTGTTTGGCTAGACCCTCCATTTGCGTTATTAATAGTTAAATCTTCTATCCCGGCATTATCCATCCAGTTATTTATTTTAGTAGCTTGTGGGCTTCGAGAAGAGTTATAGTTCCAATAAGTAGGGATTTCTATTTCTACAGAAGTAGAAGAAATAACTCTAATAACTTTCACTATCTGTCCAGGAAGTCTATCGCTATTTCTTGCATAGTCAGTATAAGTCCTACTTCCATCATCTACTGGAGGAGAATCAGAACTACTTAAAAGTTGATCTAGAAGAATCTTATCCCCAACAGCCCAACCATGAGAAGTAGAAGTTCCGATAACCGTAGAACCTTTTGCAAGTCCAGTGGAAAAAACAAGGGAAGAGCTTAAAGTCCCACCGGAAGAAAATCTAACGGGACTGCCGGAGATAGCAGTAGTAGGTTGAATAATCGTAACTCCCATGCCATTTCCACGGAGAGTTATTCCGCTTTTTAAATAAAGCTGAGAAGAAATAGAATGTGTTCCAGAAGCGAGTTTTACAACTTGTCCTAAAGGGCAATTATTTATCGCCGTTTGAATATTCCCACCTACTGCTACGGTTGTATAAATAGTAGCCCTATCTGGAATCCCTCCGAGAACCCCTACATTCCCTGCCCAAGTTATACTATTTCTAGCGTTATTTGTCCCGTTAGAATTGCTACTTGTAGGCAAGGAATAAACAGCAAAGCTATTAGTCGAAGAAAGAAAAAAAGAAAGGAAAAATAAATAAAGAATCTTCTTCATTTTAAAACCTCCAAAAGAAAAGAAGGATAAAAAAAGGGGAGCTAGCCTTTTTCCTTGCACTAACTCCCCTCTTTAACTTATTGAATATACATCATACCGCGAACGGAAGAAGAAACAGTCGGAGGAGTTATTGTAAAAGTAGCTCCGTTACCTGTTGCAGCAGCAGAGGTAAAGGTATAAAGAGCCATTATTTTTCCAGAAGTGCTGTTATAAAGAACTGCGCAGTCAGCAGTAATACCAGTGCTGTCTGTAGCCGTCCAAACAAGTCCACCAGTGCAGTTAAAATCTGCTGCCAGAGGGGAAGAACCAGCAGTAGAAACGGAAGTGCAGGAAGAAAGAGTATTCCCACCAGCCGTGTATCCATGTGCCGTTCCAAGATCAGTAAAAGAAGTGTAATCAGTAGTCGCAGTATTTATCGCCGTATTTGCACTTTGCAGACCCAAGGCCATTTTAATAACCGGAGCACCAGTTATATAAGCAGCGTCCATAGCTGCTTCTTTTGCTATCTGTGTCATACCCGCAGTAAAAGCCGCTTCGGAATAAGAAGCAAGAGAGAGAAAAGCTATTGCTACGAAAACAGAAAGAAATCTTTTCATTTTTAAAACTCCTTTTACTACTTGATTGTTACCATAATGGAAGTATTTCCATTAGGCCCAGTTGTGGTCGTAACAAGACCTTTTCTAGCACTAAGAGTTAAAGCTCCCATTCCCATTTGTGCTTTTGCCGTTTGAATTTCCGGATCAGCCGTTTTTATTTCCGGACCAGCAACAGTTGCACAAGCTGAAAGAAAAAGAATAGAAATAATAATAATTAACTTTTTCATTTTTAACCTCTTTTTATTGTATTAAGATATTTATTTTTTTTATAATTATTTTTGATACTAAAATAAGTGAAGAAAGAGGAGTGTAATTTCCACTACTACCTAGACTAAGATTTGTTTTAATAATATTACTTTTTAAACTTAAAACTCCTTTCTCTCCATTGCTCCCAATTCCTCCTAAATTAGTAATAACAGAGAAGTTTGTTAAGTTTGTTACTCCTACTGTAGTAGGATTGGCACCTATATTACCTGTTCTACCTGTGTTTAAAGCTGGTGAACCACTAACTAGAATGAAGTCATTTATTTGACTTAAAGTTCCAGAGCTATTTTGCCATATATTTTGTGTAACTGTTCTTAAAGAACCTACTCCAGGATTGCCACCTCCAGTTAAAACTCCTGAAGCTTGCCATGCAGATAAAGAAGAGTAATTAGTAGTATTTCTATACACTGAAAAAACAGTATTATAGTATAAATTATGATCATCAGCATCAATAGTTGAATCTGCTATGTATCTAACAGTACCTTCATTTACATTACCCCCTAAGATATTATTATAAACATACCTACCAGTAGAATTATTTATACTAATCATTCTTGCTGTTGTTGAGTGATTATAAATAGTATTATTATTTATAGCCCAATTTGGGGTATAGTTAGTTGATTGTCTTTCTAATGTAAGAGCAGAATAAGAGGAATCAATTATTATATTATTAGCCACCGTGCCATTACTTGAATTGCCTACATTATCTACGTTAACTAAAATAGCAGTATTAGAATTGTAGATATAATTATTACTATAATTATTAAAATTACTTGCTTGTTTATTATAAATTGCGACAGTGCTGTGAATAAAGTTGCAATTAGTAACAGTTAAATACTGAGCAAAATAAGTTTTAATCGCGCTAGTATTATGGTTATTAGCTGTATCCCAATAATCTGTAAATGTGCAATTACTTATAACCGTATAATTTGAATCTTCACCAAAAGCAATGCCTGAGATATTATCTGTATTAGTCCCCCCAGCAGGATCACCAACAAAAATACATCTATCTATTACAGTTCCTATACTACCATTTCCTATTCCTACACTACCAAAATTACCATTTACTGCACCAATACCAGAAATAGTAAACCCTCTTAAAGTAGTATAATCATGCCCTGTATCTCCCCAAGCCCTAGAGATAATTGAACCTGAAACTGTTGTCCTTAAATGAGGAGTTTCTCCAGGGTAAGCCTCAAATACAATTCTATTAGTATCAGAAGTTCCACTATGGCTAGGAGTTAGCACTCCAACTCCTTTAATATTATTATCTGATTGGCCTAAAGCATAAATACCCCCCCGAAAATATACCGTATCTCCAGCTAAAGCATTGGACATAGCTGTCGTAGCTGAACAAGGAGTATTCTGTGATATACTAGAAGCCCAACTAGCAGAACCAGTGGCTGAAGCATAATGTATCGTTGCCTGTGCTAGTGCAGGGAATAAAAGAATAAATAATGCCAAAATTAATAATTTAAGGCGCATTTGCGGAACTCCCCGCTGCAAAATCATCTACTCGATAATTATACGTTGCATAATCCCCAATTCCAATGTATAAACCAGTATTAGCAGCAGTTGCAGGATTATTAGTAAATGTCAAACCAGCAGTACCCCAAGTACTTCTAGCTCCAGGATCATTTGCCCATACCCATACTTTTACTACAGTATCTGTTCCAGTGCCTTCAACTTCTAAGCCTAACCAATTTCCAGAAGCTAAAGCTAAAGAACCACTTTGTACTGTTGATCCCCCATGACTTTGCCAAGTAGTAGTTGTGTTAGTACATAAAAGTCTATAATGTGCATCAGTAAATGTACTGGTCATTCTAAATCTAAGCCCTACTTGATCAGTTGAAACTTTGTTTAAAACATGTATTTTTGCAAACTGCCTGTAAGCGTTGTCTAAAGCTACAGTATGCCTAAGTACAGAAACTCCACTATTAGTATCATCTTCCAACCAGTTAGTAGTTATAAACCAACCAGTTCCAGCGTCTTCTACCCAATTACCACTAGGAGGATTAGCATCGGCTCTATTAAAATCATCAGTAATTGAAAAACTATCTCCAGCAGAAGTTCCAACAACAGAAGTAAAAGTATTTATATCTCCTGTACTTCCTAAACCAGCAAGAAGAACAGCAGTTGGATGATTATAAGCTCCAATATTTCCTATGTGATAACCAGTGGTAGATTCTCCGTTGTTAGAATAAACCCCAATTTTTCCGGCGGAAGAAACAGCCGCGACAGAACCAGTAGCTTTTTGAACATCATTTACAAAAAGCGTAGCAGTTGTTCCACTTATTTCTAACTCTGCGTTATAAGTCTGCCCTACGGTTAAAGTCTCTAAATCTCCAGAAGCTACGTAATAATTACTATCCGCAACTCTTGTGGATATAGTCCAAGCTCCTGTACTTCCTGTTCCTTGCGCCCATCCGGCATAGATATAATTCGCACCAGAAGCATCACTTCTAGCAATAACACGAGATTCTGAACTGCTTACGTTACTAACTACGTAAATAGAAAAAGTAACAGAGATATTTGTTCCTGAAGAAGTTGCGGATGAAAGGGTTTTTCTTAGCCCTGAAGCTCCATGGATTCTATTTCCAGTTATTGTATGTGCAGTAAATCCACTTATTGCCGTCCAGCTATGCCCTGTATCTGCGGTATGAGAAGTAAGAACTGTTCCGTTTGTTCCCGTAAAAGAGTCATAAAGAAAGTTTGAATTATACCCCGTTGCGGTTAGTGTTCCCTTTTCTCCCGTAGCTCCTTGGTTAGTTAAAGAAGAGATATTAAGCGCAGTTGTAGTTAAATTCGTTTTACTCCCTGTAGCTCCATAAGAAAGAAGTGTAGCAAAAGCTCCATTTTGTGCAGTTAAATTTCCTTTTCCTCCAGTAGAACCATATCCATCAAGAAGAACTTCTGAAAAAGAACTTCCTTCTCCTCCATCCACTTCTAGATAGTTATTAATCCCGCCTAAAGCTCCTTCCATATTCCCTAAGACTTCAATATTTTGCAAAGTAGCAAGGCTAGAAGGAACTGTTCCAGTTGCCCCTATTCCAGTTAAAAGGAAATTTATAAAAGTCTTAGCTGTTGTTGTTATATCTTCATAACTTCCGGTTGCCCCAAGGCCATTTAATGCTATAGAAGTAATAGCCTGTGCAAGTTGAGCTAAAGTTCCCTTCTCTCCTGTACTTCCATATCCAGAAAGAAGAGTTTCTTTATTAACAATCCCTTCTCCTCCAAGAGCAGCAATACTACCTCCAGAAGAGCTACCTTGAATTAAATCTTCAACAACTACAGTAGCAAGAGTTGTAAGATTTAAATCACTACCCCCTGAACTTCCTTCGGAAATAGAAAAAGGATTATGCATCGAAAGAGGAATTAAAGTTCCAAGCTCTCCTGTAGAACCTAAACCTGTTAACTCTGGATAAACATTTGTTAAAGCAAGGATTGTTAAATTTTCTTTCGCCCCGCTTGCTCCATAGCCAGAAATAATCTTAGTAACATTTGCAATCCCACTTCCACCAAGAGCAAGAAGATTTCCATTGCTTCCTAAAGCTCCGGCAGAAAAATCTGGAACAGCAATAGAAGCAAGAATATCAAGAATTCCCTCTCCACCTAAAGCTCCATAACCAGCAAGAAAAGAAGGTTCATTAACTATAAGAGGAGAAAGACTTCCTATATCTCCAGAACTCCCCTCTCCAAGAAGGGAAAAATCTCCTAAACCTAATCCGATAATAGAAGAAATATAACTTTCTCCTGTTGAGCCTTTTCCGATTAAAGAAAGAGAAGCAGAGATATTTGCTGCATTTTGAGCTTCTGCTAGAAGTGTTCCTAAATCCCCTAGGCTTCCTAAAGCTGAGAGAGTAGAGATAACAGAGTTTCTATTAAAAGCTTCTACTGTTAAGTCTGTTTTCTCTCCAGAACTTCCAAGGGAAGAAAGGGAGAAAATAGCTTTTGCTTGGATAGAAA
>Ga0209518_1000455_pt1 | contig 53940 bp, 67 predicted proteins | sample RifGroB1_FD_183993 | JGI IMG/M metagenome (GOLD analysis project Ga0209518, IMG submission 183993) | Groundwater microbial communities from Rifle, Colorado, USA - Groundwater B1 (SPAdes) (version 2) | ecosystem: Environmental > Aquatic > Deep subsurface > Groundwater | place: Rifle, Colorado...
CAACCAAGAGTCGGTCGCGCAAGTCGAGTCTATTTTGAAAAACGGAGGTAATAAATTAGTCGTTGAGAATGGGCAAATAATAAAAGTGTCCAAGGATAAAAGCGGGATTGTAACAAAAGAGGTATTAACCAAAAAATGGACTGACTGGATTGATTATTGGGCAGTGGACTTTGACTTTGAGAATAAGAAAGAAATAATCCGAGTTTTGAAACCTACTGCAAAACCCACTCAGCCCAAGCTGGACGGTAACGAAGATCCGTCTCAACTAGACTTTAGCGATTACGAAGAGAAATGGACTGGGGATTATATTTTCGAGAACGAATGGCAAACCTTCCGCACCAAGAAAAACCGCGATCTTGAATTGACCAGCATTTCCAAACAGGTGGGTAAAGGTAGAAGAAAAATTGCAGTTAAGGTTGTGGATATTTTTGGCAACGACACGATGAAGGTTATTGAGGTAAATATATGAAAGCTGATGAAACAACCAAACTAAAAACTCCTGGTGAGCTTGTTGATGAAGTCGAGAGCTTGGCACAAGCTGCAAAAAATAATCATAGACTTGGCGAGTCGTATGTCATTCAATCTAACGCCAGGGTCATAACGTCTAACGCCAAGAATGAGATAGCAATAATTGATTTAACAAGAAAGCTTGAGGAGTTTAACCAAAAAGCCGGGGATCAAACGCAGAAACTAATCAGTCTAACTTGGGCGATTGTTATCTTAACAGTATTAATGCTAATTGGGTTAGGAATCCAAATATGGAGTGGTTAAGCTATGGCATTACATAAAGATTTCCCAAAATCACCTTACGTAATATTAGACCCGGAAATGCGGTGGTTCCCGGCGGATGAGGCGTTGAGAGAAAAAACGTATGAGAAACTACTTCCACCTTTGGTGGCCAATTTAAGGCGACTGGTTAAAAAGTGGCGCGATACAGGCTATGACGGAGCAACTGAAACTAGTAAAGCCCTATTGAAGTGGTGGTTTCAAAAAGAACATATCAAGACAAAAATTAACGGTGAGACGACTGATTTCCAATACTATTTTGCTCAAAGGGAAGCTGTTGAAACGATTATTTACTTGGTAGATGTGATCGGAGTTAAGGATAAATATGACCTTTTACGGTTTGATGTTTCCGAGGCGGTTAGTGCCGGTATGTTTTATGAAGACTGGAGAAGGTTTGTTATTAAAATGGCGACGGGAACAGGCAAAACAAAGGTGCTATCGTTGTTTCTGGCGTGGAGCTACTTTCATAAAACCTATGAAGAGAACTCATTATTGGCGCGTAATTTTTTGATTATTGCCCCCAACATAATCGTTCTTGACCGCCTAAGGGCAGACTTTGACGGACTGAAAATATACCACGATGACCCGATTATTCCTGATAACGGTTACGAAGGCAAAGATTGGCAGGACGACTTTCAATGCACACTTCATATTCAAGATAGCGTAGGAGTTGTTCAAAAAACGGGCAATATTTTTTTAACTAATATCCACCGGGTATACGAAGGGAATAATTCAACACCCACCTATGCAGACGAGAATACGAAAGATTATTTCTTAGGAAAGAAACCAACCGGAGCAACCCAAGAGTCAAAAATCAACCTTAGCGATATTGTTCGGGAAGTTGATGAACTCGTGATCCTCAACGATGAGGCTCACCATATTCACGATGAAAAAATGGCGTGGTTTAAGTCGATCCAAGATATCCATAACAATTTGAAGATGAAGGGCGCGGAATTGTCGCTTCAACTCGACGTTACCGCTACACCCAGACACAACAATGGAGCAATCTTTGTGCAGACAGTCGCTGATTATCCCCTTGTAGAGGCTATTTACCAAAATATTATTAAACACCCGGTGCTTCCAGATAGCGCTAGCAGAGCTAAACTGATCGAGAGAAAAAGCTCTAAGTTTACTGAGAAATATGAGGATTATATTCATCTGGGGTATTTGGAGTGGAAGAAAGCATATGAAGAAAATTCTAAAGCAGGAAAAAAGGCGATTCTGTTTGCAATGACTGATGATACTAAAAATTGTGACTTGGTGGCCGAATATCTCGAAAATCGCTATCAGGATTTAAAAGGAAAGGTATTGGTAATTCATACAAAGGTTAATGGTGAAATATCTGAAGCGGTTACCGGAAAAGATAGGGACGAGTTAGAAAAGCTACGAAAAGCTGCCAACGATATAGATAGCGACGAGAGCCCCTATAAGGCGATAGTTTCTGTAATGATGCTAAAGGAAGGTTGGGATGTAAGGAATGTAACAACAATTGTTGGGCTTCGCGCCTATACCGCAGCAGCTAATATCTTGCCGGAACAAACACTTGGCCGAGGTTTGCGACGGATGTATTGGGGAGAGGATATTGCAGAACCTCTAAGCGTAATAGGGACAGATGCGTTTATGGATTTTGTGGAGTCCATTAAAAACGAAGGGGTTGAGCTTGAATATAAAAAAATGAGCGACAAAAGCCCTGCCAATGCTCCATTAGTGGTAGAAATAGATAACGAAAATACCAAAAAAGACGTTGAGAAACTTGATATCCATATCCCGGTGCTTACTCCCCGGATTTACCGGGAATACAAAAATCTTACTGATTTAAACATTGGTAAATTTCAATTTCAGGCCGTTGCATATCAGCAATTTTCCGAAGAAGAGCAACGGGATATCGTGTTCCGGGATATAACCAGCGGAGAGGTAACGCACATCACCAAACTCGATACAAATACTCTACCTAATTATCAGAGTGTAATTGGCTATTTTACCCAGACAATTATGAAGGAACTCCGTTTGGTGAGCGGCTATGACATTCTTTTTGGAAAGGTGAAAGAATTTGTCAAAAATAATTTGTTTGGGAAAGATGTGGATTTAGAAAGTCTCAACACCCTTAGAAACCTGTCGGAGCTCACAGCCACCAAAACTATCATCGAAACATTTAAAAAGGAAATTAATGCCCTGACGGTGGTAGATAAGGGCGAGGCTGAAATCAAAAACTATCTGAAAATCAGCGAAGTTCGCCCCTTTGTGGTCAAGGATCAGGGTTATTTAATCCCCCAGAAGAGTGTCTTCAACAAAATTATTGGAGATAGCCACTTCGAGCTGGAATTCGCTAGTTTCTTAGAAAAATGTGAGGACATAGTGTCTTACGTCAAGAATTATATGGCTGTGCATTTTAAGATTGATTACCAAAATGCCGATGGAGACATAAGAGATTACTACCCGGACTTCATTGTTAAAAGAAACCAAAAGGAAGTATACATTGTAGAAACTAAAGGTCAGGAAGACCTTGACGTGCCACTTAAACTCGATCGATTAATCCAATGGTGTGAGGATATTAACAAAAAACAGAATAAGATTATTTACCATTGGCTCTACGTCGAACAAGAAAAATTTGAAAAGTATAATCCCAATGACTTTTCCTCACTGATTAAAGTTTTTGAGGGGGAAAAAGCAAGGGTGGAAGTATAAAAAAATTACAAAGGGAAGTTTAGCTTTTTATACAAAAGTGGATTGACAAATAATGATTAAACTGTCGAGATCAAAATTAGAATTATTATTCGAATGTCCCAGGTGCTTCTGGCTATATGCTGGTAAAAGTATTGCTCGTCCTTTTGGCGCTCCCTACACAATAAATAATGCTGTCGACTTTTTACTAAAACAGGAATTTGATGAGCATCGCAAAAATGGTACAGCTCACTATTTAATTGAGAGAGAAGGGATCGATGCTATTCCCTTTATGCACGAGGATATCGACAAGTGGAGACAAAACTTCACCGGGATTCAATACCACCACAAAGCCACTGACTTTCTTGTGTTTGGAGCGGTTGATGATATCTGGATTGATTCAAAGGGAAACCTTATTGTCGTTGATTACAAGGCTTCCGGGGCCAAAGAGGGCGAGTTGTACGACAGCTACAAGCGCCAGATGGAAATCTATCAATGGATTCTCCGACAGAATAACTTTCAGGTGCAAGATCGTGGTTATTTTGTCTACTGCCGAGTTAATAAAAACAACGGCTTCCACCAAGGAAAACTAAGTTTTGATATCAAAGTGCAGCCGTATGACGGCGATGCTTCGTGGGTTGAGGACAAAATCTTTGAGGCAAAGAAAATATTAGATGGAGATATGCCTGAAAGTGCTGAAGAATGCTCTTACTGTAAGTTCATTACGGATAGCAATTCTTATAGTAAGTAATATGAACTATGAAAACTTTACTAAAGACGATTCAATACTTTTATATTTTATTACGGAGTAAGCTCGCAAAAGAACACCCTCGGTTCAAAACATATCCTGCTGATGAAATTGAAAAAAGAGAACGAAAAAATAGATTTAAATCTGCAATATCTACAGTATTAGGAACTTTATATTACAAATACAACTCTCTCAAAGAAAGAGATCGAATTTGGACTTTTAAAGCTGAGAAAGAGATTCAAAGACACGGGATACTCCTTGAACTTTTGAAACATGCTAAGACTCTTATCTTCTATCTAGGGATCTCCTTAATAATATCTTTACTTGTTGACTGGTTATTCTCTTTATCCCTTCCATTGCTGAGAGCAAATGGATTTCTCGTACATTATTTCTCTCTCCCTTCGTTGGATTTCATGGGCTTAGGCCTCGAGATTTTTGTAGGGGCCATCTCTGCAGTTCTCGGTCTGATTTTCGCTTTATACACAATTGGCTTTCAGTTAGCCACTGATCGTTATTCAGAGAAGGTAACTGACTTTATCAACCAAGAGAGTGTAAGTAACTACTTTTTTGGCCTTCTTATATTCACTGACTTATTTTCATTAATAACACTATTAAGACTTCATTTCTTCTCTTTGGCACCAGTAATTAGCTTCCTTATCGCAGGGATTCTTGTTATGGTATCGCTTTTGGGGATATTAATATTTAAAAGCCACTATACCAACACATTAAAACCGATTAATTTATTTCAGAGTTTATGGCGATTGTGCCTTGAGCAACTTGATATTGCGACCAATATTAGCAACTACAAATATAAAAGCTGGAGCCTTGTTATCCATGCGAGAGACAATTCAAATCGCTATTTAAATATTTTCGGTAACCTCTATAGGGATCTAATAAGAGCTGGGAACTGGAATGATGCTATATTCGCTCCTTTGATACTTGGTGAGCTTCTTCGGGATTATTCGGATGTTAAAAAGTTTGTGAATCAAGAACGAGGGTGGTGGTTCTTTCAAAACTACGAAAAAGTTAAGGCTGATGATATGGTGATGTTTACCCTTAAGGCAAACTATGAACTCCAAGGTAGGGGTCCACTACATATCCCAAAGTCCGCAAAAGACTGGTATGAAAACAAGATATACGAATATCTTGATGAAATGTTAGATGACAGTGATAGTGACAACACTAATAAGCTCATTCCCAACATTTCATCCGCGTACGCAAGGATTTTAGTTGGTGATTATAAAAAGCAGATAGATGCCCCACCTAAGTTAATTCCGGGAGCAATACATAATCAAGAATTCGACATGTTTGATAAAGGATTTGAGAGATTCTTGAACTTGTGGAAAAAAGTCGACTTTTCTAAGGAGACTATTGCCGCGGAGTTTACCAACAACTACTTTGCTATAGCCATAGGAATATTAGAAGAATGGAGCATTGAGCGTGTATCCGAGATAGCACATACTTTTTATGAAGGCAATCAGCTTAATAGATCTCAAGATTTTAGCCTCCTAAAGGAGCTACCTGCCTTTTCAAGAGCTACCCTAATAGATTACTGGCAAAGATTAGAAGTTGAGCAAGAAGTTGAGGGGTTGATAATGACCCCAAGCGATAAACTGATTAATGAAACAGAGAATGTATTGAAGGAAAAACGACAAGAAATAATTACAAAATACTTGACTAAGCTTTTTGATAATTGTGATGAAATAATTCTTCACCTTTTCAAAGGTGGCCAGCTTGAACTGGCCGGACAATTTATTAAAATGCAGTGCGAGTGGATCAGTAGACTTCTTTATATAAAGGAAAATGCTCTGGCTGAAAAATTCGCACCTAGATTATTGAAGAAAGCTGCATATATTCTCTATCTTCCGAAAGCAACAATCCTTGATCTTGAGCTGTTGGAACAAGCTGAAAAAGGGTATTTTGTCTCACTTATAGAGAGAAAAAAGGGTCTTTTTGAATCCTATTCAAAGATTTCAATAATTGTAATGCTAATGCTTAGAGACAAGGAAGACAACCAAGACAATTTAGTTAATTTATTGAGATTACCAGTTCTGTGGGGGACTTTAGCTTTTCTTGTTTCTGAGTTAGATCAAAACCCTTACTATATAAGCACTTTTATAAAGCAGCTGGAAAAAACGTATCGGGAAGGCTGGATGGCTCAAATCATAGAAACTGCTGCTGACCTAAATTTGACTAAGAATATCTACCGCGAAACCACAAGATATCACTCATGGTATAGAACTGTATTAAATGAAATGGCACATACGCTTCGAAAGACTCCAATAAGAGAAGTTGGAGAGTTAGGATTTCAAGAGGGGTATGATCATCCGAGTAAATTTATTCAGAAACTGGGGACTTGGGAACTTATGGCTGAAGAAATCTGTATGGAAGAGTTTGTGGAATGGGTTAAAAAAAGAGAGGAAATTAAAAAGCTGGTTTCAATACTCGTTCAAGTAGGAGGACAAAAAGATGAATAACAGACGAGATAACAGAAAAGGATATTGGTTTGAAGATGAATTTAAGTCGTTTATCAGGGGATACTACGATTATGAAAGCACTTATAGAGATGCTATGAAGTTCTCTATAGAAGTTGACAAAGTAAGCCACAATCTATTTCCACTTAGGAGAGATTCAGATAAAACGTTTTTTGAGATTGATCATCCAAATTCAGTGATTGTCGACGATTTAACAGAATATTTTCTTGAGGAATATAGTAGATCAAGAGACAGATTATACAGAGATCACTTCCATTTAGGAGGGTTTTTAAATAGCATAATGCACTTCTTGGTTATTTACAGGGAAAGTTTTACTGCAATAGATTGGGATAAAAAGTCGATAAATAATAAAGAGTATGTTTTGCCTAGTGAATTTCGTTACCTAAGCGCGTCAACGATGTCCGTAATCCGTTCAAATAATGGTTCTATTAAGGGTTATAAACAAAAATACTCTCCATTTGCAGAAGTCCACCGCGATCCAACAATAGAAAAAGTAAGCGAATTTGAATTTGCTGCTGATGAAATTTTGCATGCCCTGTATCCACTGGATGAGGAACAACCAGTAAAAAAATCGATGCATTTGCTGAAACCTATTCAAAAATTCTGGAACTATACGATAGAGGAAGCAGAATCAAGGGCGAATACTAGCAGTCATAGGCTGGAGTTAGAAAAAGCAAGATTTACAAGCCTTTCAGATCAAAGACGAAAATACGGATTGGCAAGAGCAAAAGTAAGAAAAAATTTCCACTGGTTGCTGGATCTTTACGACCTTTCAATCACAGAATATTATGATATATATTTAGTCACTCGATACAGAAAAGAATTAAACAAAACAAGAGAATACCTAATCAATGAGTTTAACAATCAAGTTTTTAAGCCATTGGCTAAGAAGAATAAAATTACTCCCTATCCTAAGTTAAAATTACGAGGATTTTTAACTGATACTCAGATAGAAGAATACTTTGAAAAATACCGCAATGGAGAAATAGATATCAAAGAGTTCATAGATAAAGTTGTGAACAAAGATTAAATTTACTTTTTATGAAAAATCAAGCATTAAGGGGTGATGTATTTGAACAATTGGCGGATAAAATAAAAACAAGGAAAACTCGCCTTATTTCTGCAGTAAAGGACTATTTCAAACGTTTACTTTTTCCGATCTATCTTTTCCCAATTAAGCTTCTCACTTACTCCATATATTACTTTGTGGTGTTTGTAATTAAGTTTGTTATTGCGCTATTAAGTCTGCTTTTTGAGAGCATTATTTACCCATTCAAAAGTTTGAAGAATTTCCTAAAAGCTATTGTCGTTGCAGGTGTTGTTATATACATGGTCGTTTCTTTATTCGTAATTGGTGATTATTTAACCAAGCAATACGGTTGGTGGGGTAAATTTTTATGTTCTGTAGGGATCCGGGATAGGCTACAAAATTCGGTGGTAAGGATAGTCGGTGGATATTCCGAAGGATCAGGTTTCTTTATCGCCGGTGATCAAATTTTGACCAACTTCCATGTTATCGCCGATGAACCAAGCCCAAAAATCATCTTTCCTGACGGTACATTTGTTACTCCGGTAAAGATACTCGGGGATAAAAATGCAGACCTTGCTGTTTTGATTATAGAAAATAAACATCCCAACCTTGTGTTCCCGCTCCCGGAAAGAGTCGCATTTTATGAAGATGAGCCGATTATTGCCATCGGTTATCCCTTGGGAACAGACTTAAGTGGCAAAGCGACTATTCTCAAGGGCAACTTCAATGACTTTCGGAAATCCAAAAAAGCACCTGTCAGCTATATCCAAACAAACATTAGCTTAGTTAAGGGCATGAGTGGCGGTCCCCTGACCGACCAGTGCGGCGAGGTTGTAGGAGTTAACACAATCAGTCTTGCTGGATTGTCGCTGTTTATTACAGCCGATCAGGTTAAGCTGCTTGTACCAAGCTTTACTGACCAAGGGATAACAAAGATTGAGGTTGACCCTTCGGTATCGCCGGAAGAGGCTGTAAAGGCATTTTACACTTATCTTAAAGCCAGGCGCATGGAGGATGGGTTTGCGCTCTTGAGCACCGAATACCTTAAAAAGACCAACTTTGAGGAGTGGACTAACAGATTTACCGATATTTTGGACGTTGATGTGATCAAATCGGAAAAGTTCGAGGATACGAAGGATACTGCGTTTGTAAAGTTCTCGACCAAGAACTGGAACGACGGCGAGGCCGACTATCATTACTATGAAGGCACCTGGCAGACGATTGAAGAAGATGGTGTTTACAAGATGCTTAAGAGTAACATTAAAGAGGTCATTGACCCCGCCTGGGAATGGTTTTATGAGTAGAAAAAGTAGATTATTTAGGCGAGGTCTTTCTTCATCTGCTCGAACTCTTTTTTGTCAATCTCACCTCTAGCATAGCGCTCTTTGAGAATATCCAATGATGATCTTTCTTTATCACTGCTTCTCGTCGAACCGCCAAGATAACGGAAAAGGGCAACGACACCGAGAATAAGGAGTATCCAGAAAAGAAGCATTGGAATCCATCCCAAAATACCAAACCCATTCCAGCCACCCATCATGTTTCCCCAACCTGTTCCCATCATAGGATTGCCACCTCCTCCCATCATCCACATCATTGGCATAAAACCAACCCCATTTGAAGGGACTTGAGCATTGGGCTCACAGCCACTTAGTCTTTTTCCCATTGCAACGTGCATTTGCTCTTCGCCTTCTTCACCCATCATATTGGTCATCATCTGATTCATGAGTGCATGTCTTTGGGTGTTACCGATAGATTGACCCATAAAATACTCTCCCAGAGAACCATATTGCTCATCAGTAAGATTTTTACATTCAAGCTGTTTTGCTTGGAGCTTTTCCCAGATCTCTTTTCCTCCTGCTTCTTCGCGAGCAGTGTGGTCATCAGATATTGCTGATGACGGTGAACCTGTCCAGTTGCCCATCATGCCTTGAGCGAACGCTGAAGATGGAGTTAGCAACAAAGTGATTAGAATAATGGCGGTTAGTAATATCTTTTTCATAGATTAGCCTTCTTCACAAGGTAAGAACTTTATCATTTTCAGCTATCAAACGGTACCAATCTTCCATTCCACCTTCGGGACATTCCTCGTTACTCTCTTGTTTACGGATTGCCAGACACGTACCACAGGCGAGAATCTTAGCCTTGTCTGATGATAAAAACTTTTCAACTTGTTCTTTGATGTTGAACCGGGAAGAGCTTGCCTGCTGGTACTCCACGCCCTCACCGACAAGAAAGACGGAAACAGTATCACCTTTTGATAACGCTAGGTTTGCAAGCCTAAACGCATTCCAGTTGTTTTCTACATTGTTGGTTGAGAGAATAATACCCAGTTTCATATCGTTTTATCTTCGGGGTACACTTTTTGATACCCGCTAAACAAATGATGAATCAACTCGTCGGTTTCTTTTAGAGAGGAGACTGCGTGTTTGAGAAATGCTCGACCTTCTTCTGTGATGGTATACACTCGTTTGTCACGTTCGTTATCCTTGCGATCCCAAACCGAACTCACCCAACCGTCATGTTCCATGCGTCGCAGTGTCCGATATAGGTCACCGACGTCAACCCTTTCACCGCAGTGTTTCGCAAGACCCTCCAGCAAACCGTAGCCGTGAGTAGGTTCTTTTGAAAGGAGTAGTAATATACACGGCTCGATAAATCTTTCTATCGAGCCAAAGTTTCTTGAGCGAAAAGAACAACCACACGTTTGACACATATATGTAAATATCATATATCAATCCCTTGCATATTGCAACTGGATTAAGATGATTATTTAGCTTGCATCGCAGCGGGGATTGCATCCGGTAGTCCTCTTTTCAAAAGCTTCTTTATTTCGACCCATCTTTGCCTCAGTTCTCCGATGTAACTGACGTTCTCAAAGGTCTTTAGAATAGCATCGAAACTTTGCTGTATACTGAGTCTAGGCTCGGGGAGCTGAATTTGTCTTAATCTAACCAAAATATTTATGCCTATAGCAATACTTGAAATTCCAAGAAGTAGCCACATAGATGTCCCGCAAGCAAAGGAATTATGCGAAAAAGCTGGGGACAGTCTCCATCGTGTGTTGGGCGTCCCTGACCCAGAAGATAAAGAAACTAGGGTTGCGGAAGGGATTTCAGATAAACCAATATTAAGAATTTCCTTTACGATAGGACCAAACGAATATCCTGATTTTGAACTATAATCATTTTTTCCAATGGATGAGCAAATAGAATCAGCAGGACAAACAATTCAAGAAATGATTGAGGGTTCGCCATTTGGTATTTCACAGATAGTAATCGAGGCGTGGAAAGATACAACATTTGTCCTTCGGGAAGGGGAAACTTCCGAACCGCCTCCTCCAATATCTCAGGAAGAATTGAAGAGGATTGGAAACCATTTAGATAGACCAAGAATAAGGTTGGTCTTATCTCCTCAGAAGCGAGGGGGTGTTTCTTTTTCAAAAGAACTTGGTCAAGCACCAGAAAACGAAAGCAATAAAGCTACATTAAAACTTGCCAAGCGCATAGCTGAAATATTTGGATACGAAGAACCAATAACAGCAGAGCTCGAATTTGCTCAAGTAGCTGATACAGACGTGTCGGTTGAATTTGACTGTGAAACTAAAGCAGGCAAGTCTATTCCTGAAGAAGTAAGAAGATATTTGGCAGAATCTGTTTTAAGCATACTAGATTCAAACTCGTTAACAAAAGATGGTTCCGGTGAGGTTTGGATTAGGCAGGGTAAACCAGACACTAGGGTATTCAATGTCATTTGAAATCTAGGTGCTAATTTTCTGAAGTAACTTGATTTGTTTCAATCTTTCTCTTGCTTACTCTGCCCAGACCGGATTCTGGAAAGCCTTTATAATACAATCAAAAGCGTGAGTCAGATTAATACTAGGAATACGGAGTACTTCTACGGATTTCTATGAATTTCTTCGGATTTCAAAATATGGCATACTATACCCATGAGAACTGTGGTTATTTGTGGCAGTAGACGCTTTAAACCGGGAATTAGGAAGTTTGCCGCCGACTTAAGAGAGGCTGGTGTAGTAGTTTTTGAGCCATATCTTCATTCCGGTCAAGAGGAATGGGAACATTTGTCGCAAGATTACAAAAATTTTGTGGCGTTGGGTTTAACTCATGACCATTTTTATAAAATTAAGATGGCAGATGTGGTTTTTCTTTACAACGAGGATGGCTATTCCGGAAACAGTTCAACTCTTGAGCTGGGTTACGCAATGGCTTTGGGAAAGCCTATTTATGCACTTTCCGACAAAGACGACGAGCTTTGTAGACGAGTATTATTTAGAGATATAGTCAAAGAACCGAAGGACTTATTAAAAAAATTATGATAATTGCAATTTGTGGGTCAATAAAATTTTTTGAAGCAATGGTTGAAACGCAAAAAAAATTAGAGGAATTGGGGCATCAAGTATTAATGCCAACCAAAGCACTTGAAGAAAGTCAGTATTGGAGTGATGACAATAAGGCTCGGGTTGAAGCAAAAAAGAAGTTTGAATTTATAGGAGAACATTTCGATAAAATAGAAAAATCTGATGCGATACTAGTGTTAAATGTTACAAAAAAAGAAATTGTAAACTACATCGGTGCTAATACTTTCTTAGAAATGGGGTTTGCTTATTATCGTAAAAAGAAGATATTTACATTAAACCAGTTACCTGACCAGGGTTATATTATGGACGAGCTTCTAACCTTTGAGCCAATTGTCTTAAATGGACACTTAGAAGATATTAAATGACCAAGAGATGCGATCACACTAGCGCGGGGATGATTGTTAGACAAGGTGATAAGGTCTTACTGATTGAGAGGATGAAATACCCGTTTGGATTTGCTCCACCGGCTGGACATGTAGATGGTGATGAAAATTTTGAAATTTCAGCCAGGCGAGAATTAAATGAGGAGGTTGGTTTGGAAGCGACCGATTTAAAGCTAATTTTTGAAGGCAGAAAAGAAAATAGATGCAGAAGAGAAGATGGAACTTGGCATTATTGGAAAATTTACGAAATCAAAGTAACTGGTGAGATAAAAAGGAGCAAGGATGAAACCAAACAGGTTGGCTGGTACTCAAGCCAAGAGATTGAAAAATTGATGGGGCGAACTAAGCAGTATTTGTTGAGTGAAGTGTCCGAAGAGGAATGGGAGAAGAACCCGGGGTTGGAAGTTTTCTGGTTCAACTTGCAATCTGAAACTCAGAAAGTGTTTTAATTTCCTTCCACCTATTCCTAATTAACTCAACCTGAACCATATCTTCTAAAGCTAAAAACACCCTATCCAGATTTAACCGTATAAGTTCAGGTGTTGTGAGCATCGTTCGGAAATCGTTCCACGGATCGACCACAGCTATTTTTTTGAACTTTAAGTAGAATTTGTGGAGACGCCTATTTTTAATTTAGTGGGGTTAAGAGTATTCCTAGATTGTTTGAAGAGAACTATTAATACTAGCGTCCCGGTTACAATACTTATTACCAGCGAAATAGTTCTATCCGGGGTGTTTGTGAATTTCAATCTAATACTATGGTATCCAGGATTTATATCGAACTCCATAACTCCAGGATCTGTGGTATCGGTATATTTTATTGAAGATATATTATTATCAACCCAAAGTTTCCAACCGGGATAGTAGTAAGTATTTTCCTGCACTAATATCGGAGTTTGGGCATTCAGATTGTATTCGTGAAGTGTTGAATTACGAAAGATTGTCGAATAGTCAGCTTTTCCAGATAGGATATTAATTGGGGTGGGGACGTTTAAATCTCCCCATCTATCTTCTGAATTAACCCAAATGGGTACTGCCTGAGGAAAACCTGAATAATCAATCCGACTTTGGATTGGGAGGACTTGCTCTAATTGGGCGTCTGATATGATTTTGGGGTTTGAGCTACGATTTCCCCAATTTAATATGGTTGATAAAACGGCTATTGTTAAAGTTGAAATTAATAACAGATATTTATTCTTTGAACTTTTCGTAGAATCGAATATTATTCCGGCTAAGGTAGCGGTAATTAAGGCCATGATTGAGAGTAAACGCCAACTGAACTGAAACTTACCGATTAGAGGAAGAACATTCCAAAGGAATGACGAATACTTGGTGAGCATAAATAAAGTTATGGTGAATGCTATTAACCAGTATGTAGTTTGTGGGTGATATTTTTGAACGAGATTTTTTTTAATTACGACAATAAGTCCAATACCAAAAACCATCCATCCTGCGTATCCAATGGGTAATACTATTTCTCCATTATGACCTTGGAATAATAATCCAAAGCGGTAGGGTGGAAAAATCAACTCTTGTAGGGTTGGAAATGCAATTTCCTGGGTAAAGTCTCGGATGTGGACATACTTCGATTCAACTATGATGGGAAACCAATAATAGCTAGAAAGTAATAAGCCGATAATGATGACAGAAAAATTCTGCACTTTTACTTTTAGCGATTTTTTCCAGGACAGATATAGAACGTATACACAAGCCAAAATTACTGTGGCTAGTGCTACAGCATGATGGGAAATGATAAGCAACCACAGGCTAATCGCTCCTAGTGCCATTGATTTAACGGAGAACCTTTTACTTAATTGATCGATATACATAAATACCAAAGGAATAAAAATGAATGCTACTGATTCACCGATATCTAGCCGAAAATAGATATTAATAAATCGGTATGGAGCAAATTGATAAAGGATGGTGGATAGTAAAGAACCAAGGGAGGTGAATTTTTTTCTAGCCCAAAGATAAAAAGTAATTCCAGATAAGACATAGGAAAAGATAAATACTAATTTCACGCTATTTACGAAGTTAAATCCAAAAATATGCATAAATGAGGTCATATAAAATGGTGTATGGTACATAAAAATAAAAGCTGGGTATCCAAAATGAGTATCAAGTCTTTCAGCCCAACGAGGAACTAAATTACCATCAGTTAGTGAACTAAAAAATCCAGAAGCAAAGGAGGCATTTTGTACAAGCCCTGAATTGTAGTCACCTTTTCTGAAGTGGCTAACCATGGGGAGAAATGACAATACAATGACTAATACAAGGAAATTGATTTTTTTTTGGGGAAAATAGAATCGATAAACTGTTAATCCTAAGATAAAAGCAACTATCATAAGTAAGTTAATAACCGCCATGTGATATGCAGGAAGGCTAAATAGTGAATTGACCTCAAACATTACTTTCTTTCTGTAGAACAGCTACTATGGATATCCCAATAGGGTAATTAAATGTTTTAATTCGGGCTATCTCAAATAGAAATATCTTGGTAAGAAATGAATTAATCGGATTATTTTTGGCAACATCATAATTAACACGATTATTATAGGAGACCATAAATCTAAATGGTTGGAGTTGGCTTAATAATCTAACAATAATTATTGGTAAAGATAATAAGAAATTAAAATAACTAATAAACTTTAGTTTCATTCCGACTCTCTTAGTTAAAGATCGGATTTCCGAACGTGTATACCGGCGGTAGTGACCTTGTTTAACGTCATGGTCGGACCAGATTAACTTTAAAGCTGGGGCAGTTATTATGGTGAAACCACCTGGTCTAAGAACTCTTTTAGCTTCATGTAATGCTTTGTTTTGGTTCTTAACATGTTCCAGTACATCCAAAAACATAACTACGTCAAAATAGTCATTTTTGAAGGGTAGTTTCTCTGCGTAAGATTTTTTAATAATTCCACAGTTCCTAGTTTTAGAAAATCCGATTGCTATCGGGTCAGGATCTACTCCATATAATTTAGATTGGGGTCTAATAGATTTTAGAAAGGACAATGTTTCTCCTGTCCCACAACCGATATCCAGAATTTTTAAGTTGTTTCCGTCGGGAAGGAGTAGTTGGATAAGTTTTCGTCGGCCATTCCACCACCAATGAGTTTTCTCAATTTTCTCAAATTGTCTGAGTAAGTCAAAACTTTTTCTCATTCCGTCCAATTATAATATCCCATTTGTTCTAGCGAATTTTTCGAAAAGCTTATCCTGAGTGTATTAAACCTATGCATTCTTTTCTAGATTTGCATATATTTGCATAGATATGCTAATATTAGCAGAGATTTAGTACATATGCCAAGCAAACTGATTTCTATAGGAAAAGCCTCAAAATTGCTGGGTGTTTCTATTGACAGCCTTAGAAGGTGGGATAAAACACACAGATTACTTTCTGTTAGAAACGGCCCTAAGGGGCATCGTTATTATAGACAAACAGATATTAATGTTTTCCTACGGGATATTGTTACACTGGTAGAACAGTGGGCGTCAGCAGAAACAGGGATAACCCCGGAACAAGACGTGTATTGTCAAACTAGAGACATTTTCCAAGCGCGACTTGAAAAGCTTCAGTCCAGTCTCCAACGTGCAGTTCCATCTTCTGCAACATCATTACTAAGTGCAATTGCTGGTGAAATTGGCAATAATTCTTTTGATCATAATTTGGGTAACTGGCCAGATATAACTGGAATATATTTCTCATATGACTTGGGAAATAGAGTCATCGTATTAGCTGATCGTGGACAAGGAATATTAGCAACTCTTAAACGGGTAAGGCCAGCGTTAACCAACGACGGCGATGCCCTTAAAGTAGCTTTTACTGAAACGATATCTGGCCGGTTTCCAGAAGCCAGAGGGAATGGGTTAAAATTTGTTAGAGATGTTATTGTTGGAAACCCGTTTACTCTTGACTTTGAAACGGGTAATGCTCATTTGTTCTTAAAAGAAAATGACAAAGAGATTATTATTGCATCAGCAGAAAAACATATAAGAGGATGCCTTGCCATTATAAGATTTGAAAACTTGATATGATTAAAAGCAACTTCGTTAAGAGCAACTTCGTTAAGAGCAACTTCGTTATAGAATTAAAGAAATTTGGCACAATATTAGTGTCACGTCCCTCTGGTAAAGAAGCTTGGCTAGCTTTTCAACCTACTCTCAACGATGTCCAAGAAAACGAAGAGGTAATAGTTGATTTTTCAGACATTGCAGTATTAACCCCCTCTTGGGCGGATGAGTTCTTGACCCCCCTGCACAATCGTTTTCCTGGAAATGTAAGGCTGATAAACACTGATAATGCTTCTATCAAAGCTTCTTTAGCTACGCTTGCTAAGTAATAGACAGAAGTTGGCGGGTTTGCTTTCGGTTTTTCCTGACTCAGGATACGGATGGTGAAATTGGGAAGGAGTAGTCAAAAGTTGTCAGGGCTCTATTGTTTTAAGCTTGTTTAAGAAAAAGGGTAAGGGGAGTGCAGGCAGTTAATTTAGGGAGCGTAATCAATATTTCCCGGGTTGATATCATTCGCACCAGGAGCAACTTCGGGGGCTGATTCTAAAATGACATTAGTTCCCGGATCCAGAACGTTTTTTATTCCTTCGGTAAATTCAGTTACTTTTTCTTCATTTTCATCAGCCCTGATGTTATCTATCATTGTTTTTATAACTGTACTTTGGCTGTTTTCAACTACATCTTTTGCGTTTTCAGGCATATCTTTCTTTATACCCTCAATTCTGGATTGTTGCTCAATGGTTCGCTCTTTCACCCCGGCCAGGTCTATTGTTGGTGCACCCCTTATCAAACCACCCTGTCTTTCTTTAAGTGTTTCATAACTTTTAATTAGGGGAGGGATTTGATCAACACTCTTTGTTTTTGCCAGGTTTTCTGCTTGCGTAAGCCTTCTTTCCGCCTGCTTTTCCAAAACAATAACCTTTTTCTGAGTATTAAATGCGAAGAAATACTCAATTCTTTCACGGATCCTCATAATCGGGGAGTCAGGGGAGGAAAAGATACTATTCGGGGGGGAGGCCAGAGCTTGCCGGGGGGAAGAACCAATGACGAAGAAAGTGAATATTACAAATGTTAATAAACTTTTCATTTTAGTTTCTTGTCCCTGAGCAAGATAAACACAGAACCCAAACCTACTGCAATAAGCATCACCAACAAGCTTCCATATAAGAATCTATCAAGTACGTACCATAGAGTTTTTGCATAGAAGAAGTATCTGATTGAAACTTTCAGTCCGTGGATGATAAACGAAAATAAAATACCAAGAATAAGCATATTGTTATAGCTAAATTTGGGATTTTTACTGAGTTTGTATGCAGAAGCTAAAACCATAGCTTCCCACACCCATTGACTGATTCTCAGCTGTAAAGAGGTCCCTTCTGTTTTAACTCCAACCAGATACTGCCAAAAAACTACTGCTATCGCTACCAATACGAAATACCAAACCGGTCTTAGATATTCTGCTAAAGTCAGACCAAAGATTTTTACTCTAAAGATTGTTACCAAAGAAAGGCTCAAAACTACTGTCAAGAAAACCGGAATAAATATGAGATCATTTCTTATATCCAGGGGGGGATGGGGGGGCAAAATGGTCAGGCTACTTGAACCAGGCCCATAAATCCCAGACTGAATAGAAGGCCGCATGGTAAGAATGATAATGTAACTTACTTACAAGTTAAACAAGTTGAAGAATACTATGCAAGTTTTTCCTAAGGGAAGGTATTTGGCGGGTACAACTTATAATAAAAAAATTGTTTCAATAATCTACAACCCGATATAATCTGACACATGACTGATTTTAAACTTTTAGAAAAGAGGATTGATAAACTGGAGAAGAGGGTTGAAAAGCTGGAGGGGAACAGGGACCGGACGGAAGCGCTGTATGAGAAAGCCAGGGAGCTGGTGGTGAAGCATAATAAAGCCCCGGTGATTTTTCTGCAAAGAAAATTGATGATTGATTGGGAAAGAGCGGAAAATATATTGGATGAATTGCAGGCCAACGGGGTGATAGGACCGGATTGGGGAATTGAACCCAGGAAAATCATAATTAAGAGGTGATTTGCAGAGTCTGTCTGATTTTTTGATAAAAGGAAAAGAATCCGTATTCGGTTACTTCGGCGCTTGGAGTAAATTCGCCGCCTCCCGGCAGGCTCCAGCAGTTACGCCAACCAGAAACCGATCCTGGATAATACGCATGGTCTGAAGCTGAATATCCTTGGGGAGACGGGGGATGGAATTTATCATGTGGATCAGGTAGGCCAGCAGAACTCCGATCAACATGGAGCCGATGATCACAGAAAACAACGGCACATTAGAGAAGGAGTAGTTTAAAAGGGTGAAAGAAACCTGAGTTTCGGACTGCATGACAAAGTTAAGGGCAAGAACGAAAAGCCTGAGGTGTGAATTTAAGAGAATAAAAGATTTTGGTGTCAAAGAGATGGCCGAACCGTACCAGATGGAAGGGATGATCGGTATTGCCGCCTTTGGATTATGAGTCCGCCTCGATATTTAAAAGGCAGTTGCTGCCAAAGTATGATTTGAGTGTAAACCGGTGGGGGTCGGTTATTTCAAGAACCGAATAGATGCCGGGGCAGTTGTCCGAATCAGGCGAGGCGGCATTTTCGATAAAGGCCGGGATGGTGATGAGATGAGTATTACCTACTTTGGAATATGATCCCCAATGCATATGGGCACTGATCACAGCCTGAACCGGTAGCCCGGACAAGGCCTGCCAAACTTCGCGGTTATTTGCAAGGGCGGTGAGGCGGCGGGCCCCATGGAAATAGAAATTGCCTTCAGAGTTTTGGGGCATGATTCCATAATGAGAAAAAATGAAGGTGGGAGTATCCGGGTAGACTGTATTTTCCAACCAGGCGATGGTGGCTTCCGGCAGGGTACCGGATCCGTCCGGGGGGGCAACAAGATCCAGCCAGAGGACCTGGAAGTCATTATATTCCCGAACGCCATAAAACGGGTTCAACCCGTATTGCTGAAAAATTTGGTGTAAGTTGTCCCGGGAAATACCGTAAAGGTCATGGTTGCCCAATAAATGGATCGCGGAAAAGGGCAGCCGGCATAAGACATTGAGGCATTGAGAGTAAAGGGCAGTATTTGTCGACTTGTTTTCCGTTTCCCTGATCATATCGCCCATCTGGACCAGGAGACTGAAGGGGTAATCCTGCAAATGGTCCACGAGATTATCGAGAGCGGAGAGGGCTTGAGTATTAGCCTGGCGAGGCGGACTGTCCGTTAATCCTGAATGGATATCGCCTATCAGTAATAAACGTTCAGAGCAAGGGTGCCCTTGCACATTGGGAAGCCGCCAGGTATCGGACTGGACCGGATGCATTAACCGATGAAGCCAGGGGAGGGTGGCTGTACTCAGTGCGGCAGCCCCCGCGAGATCAATAAAATCCCGGCGGGATAGATTCGGATTATCCGGACTCATAGTTCCTGATCATAGTCTGAAAGCCGGCGGAGTCAACTCTTTACTATTTCTGTAATATTTCACACAAATATCCCGTGATGGTGCTTACTGACTATATTTTTTGGCGGTTTTATAAAGACAGGAGTGATTGCGAAAACCAAAAAATCTCTGATGTCGCTTCTGGTTTTGGGTGTATTTTTTCTTTTTGGCCGTCTTTCTGTTAAAGCAAACCATTCCTGGGGAGGATATCATTGGGCAAGAACCAGTAATCCTTTTACCCTGAAATTGGGAGATAATCTGTCGTCCGGTTGGGATCCTTATTTGTCTACGACTTCCGGTGATTGGAGTTTATCCAGCGTACTGGATACAATGATTGTTTCCGGGTCGACTACGGGGAGGCGGTGCAGAGCGACTGGCGGTCGGGTGGAAGTCTGTAACTCCAGTTACGGAAATAACGGATGGCTGGGGTTGGCCCAGATATGGGTGAGCGGACTGCATATTACCAAAGGGACGACTAAAATGAATGACACATATTTTGGTTTGGCAAAATACAACACCCCGGCCTGGAAACGACTGGTGGTTTGCCAGGAAGTAGCCCACACTTTAGGCTTGGATCATCAGGATGAAATATTTAATAATCCAAACCTAGGAACATGTATGGACTACACCGACAACCCTGCCGGGCCGCCGAGCAACGAGCATCCAAACGCACATGACTATGCAGAATTGGAAGCCATCTACTCACAGACTGACGGATTTACAACCGTGAGTCAGACAATATCACAATTAGCCCAAAATCTCGGTCGGAGGATACAGGACGATATCGGCGAAATAAAAAGTGAGTGGGGGAGAGCGATTAAAGATAACGGAAATGTGGGCTTGTTTGAGAGAGATTTCGGTATGGGACAGAAAGTGTTTACCTTCGTGATCTGGGCAAGTGAATAAAGAAATTTTCGGATTGTGGAATTTGCGGGTGGTGTGATATTCTGGGACGGATGGAGGAAAATGAAAAATGTCCGAAATGCGGCAGTCCGCTAGGGCTGGTGGAAGAAACCAGAACCGGGAGAAAACTGCAACGGTGCAGTACTGCCGGTCCGTATGATCCGAGATCCAAACCTACAGGGTGTACTTATGTAAAGTGGCTGCCAGTGGAGCCGGAGCAGCTGGACGAGAAATGCCCCAAGTGCGGGAACCCGCTGGTGATGGCGACGACCCGATTCGGCAAGAAAATGAAAAAATGCAGTACCGGGGGGTGGGATAAGGAAGCCAGGAAAGCCACGGGGTGTGACTTCGTGGAATGGATCGGAGGGACAACGGAGAAGCTGGACGAGAAATGCCCGGAGTGCGGCAACCTGCTGGTGTTGTATACTACAGCTAATGGAAAACGGATGAAAAAATGCTCGACGGCCGGATGGGATGCCGCAGCCCGGAAAGCTACCGGGTGTACATATATAGAATGGTTAAAATAGTTGAGGTTATGGCGGAAATGATAATTAAAGGTGCTGAAGTTGAGTGCGATAATTGCGGTAAAAAATGAAAATGTGGGGCACACCGGTAATTATTTTCGGAAGTGTACTGGGGGTGGCGGGGTACTTTTCGCTATTGGGGATAGATGCCAACCATGACGGGGTAATATTTAAACCGGCGCTGGACGTAGCCAACGGAAAGGTCCTTTTCAGAGACGTATTTTCGCACTACGGCGCAATGACATCTTATCTGCACGCGGGGGCGCTGTATGTATTCGGGAAAAAATTGATCGTAATTAAATTGGTAACTGCCATCGCTTACGCCCTGGCGGGGCTGGTAATGTGGGGGATATGCCGGGAGGTGATGGGGCGGAGGGGGGCGACACTGACAACGCTGGGCTGGCTGGGGCTGGCGCCGTATTTTGGGCAACACGCTTTTGCCTGGCCGTCGGCTTACGGGGCGCTGATGCAGACTCTGGCGGTGTGGCTGGTACTGCGGAAGAAAATAGGGTGGGAACTGGGGATGGTGGCGGCAGCGGCGTTTTGGTTTAAGCAATCCTATTTGTTATTGCCGGTGGCGTTGGCGGTGGTGTTGTGGAGGCATGAAAAAATAAAGGCGGTGGTGACGGGGATGGCGGGAGTGAGTGTGATGGCAATGCTGCCGATTGTTGTTTCCGGGGGACTTGGTGCCTGGTGGAAACAAAACATTTGGGTGGGGTATATCAACGGGCGGATACTGGGGTCGCAGTACGATTGGAGACTGGTGGGCAAATTATTGGCGGCGAACCCTGTCTGGCTAGTGGTACCCCTAATCTGTCTGGCAATGTGGATATTATTTGTAATTCAGGGGAAAAGGACGGAAGCGGCGGCGGGGTGGCTGGCGGTAGTGTCCCTGGTCCAGTATTATCCGCTGGCGGATTTTTCCCATATGTATTGGGCGGTGACACCGGCATTCTGGCTGGCGGGATACGGAATTTACCGGCTGTGGCGGGGGGGATACCGGCCAGTGGCAGTACTGGCAGGGCTGATAATTGCAGGGGGAATAGCTACGGGGCTGAATACCGGGTGGGTGAAAGTGAAAACGGACCGGGTAACGATAACCAGACCATCAGTATTGTCGGGAATGAAACTGACAAAAGAAGAGGCGGAATTTTATAGGGATGTGTCGGACAGGATGGATCAATATCTGGGAGACAATCCCGGGAAGGAATTTGTAATTCTGAGCAGTGACGCGCTGTATATGACTTTTACCCCACGGGCCAGGAATACCCTGTCGATGTACGCTAACTACAGCGGAGTGACATCGGGGGTGTATGCATACGATGAAGCGCTGACGGAGTTTATAAATAACAAAAAACCGCTGGTGTTGGCAGACGGGGAGGCTAAAATTCCGACAGGGTATACAGTAATCAAAGAATGGCCACAATATAAAATGAAACTAATTTCTAAAACCTAATTTCTAAACAATTTTTAAAAACCAAACTGGCGGGAAGATGAGCGCAGGGTTAGAATTCGATAATGAGAGAAATTTCCGTGGTGTTGCCGGCGTATAACGAGGAAGAGAATATAAGGCCGGTAGTAGAGAAAATATATCGGTATTTGCTGAAGAAATTCAAAACATTTGAAATAATCGTGGTAAATGACGGGAGCCGGGACGGGACGGAGGCAGAGGTGAGGCAGATGATGAAGCGGGTTAGTCAACTGAAACTTATTAATCATCCGGCTAACCGGGGATACGGGGCGGCTTTGAGGTCGGGATTTTACGCGGCGAAATACCCATGGGTGTTTTATACGGATTCTGACGGGCAATTTGAGATTGCGGACCTGGAAAAACTGCTGCCGTTGACCGATAAGTATGATATTGTAGCCGGATACAGAGTTAACCGGCAGGACCCGCTGATGCGGATATTTATCGCCCGGGTGTACAACCTGGTTATCCGGCTGGCACTGGGGCTCTCAATACGGGATGTGGACTGCGCTTTTAAGATCTACCGGAAGAGAGTGTTTGAAAAAATCAAACTGATGAGTGAGACAGGACTTGTTGACGCGGAAGTGCTGGTAAAGGCGAAATGCGCGGGATTTACGATCGGACAAACAGGGGTGAGACATTTTCCCAGAACCCGGGGACAGACGATTTATGAAGTGGGAGGGAGAAATAAATTTTTCGCTTTTGTGAAACCCGCGGTGGTGATCAACCTGCTGAAGGAAATCATGGCCCTCAGGCGGCAGTTGGTATGAAACGGAAATTAATTTTGTTCGGGGTGTGGGGGGTAATGATTTTGAGCCCGTGGCTGGCGGATAAAAGCGTGTTTAAACAAAATGACCTGCCGGCAAAGCTGGTGAACGAAGTGTATCTGAAAAAAGCGATATTAGAAGAGGGCAGGTGGCCGCAATGGAACCCACTTCTAAATCAGGGGATTCCCATGGCGGCGGATCCGCTGTCGGATTATTTCAATCCGCTGATGGGGGCGCCAATGTTGTTTTTGAGCCGGGAGGCGGCGATAAAAATAATTTATGTGGTGTGCGTTGTCCTGGCGGGAACAGCGATGTATCTGCTGGCCCGGGAGGCAGGAATCTCCAAATGGACGGCGGCGGCACTGGGTATGACATATGAAGCCGGTGGTTATTTGGCGGCGAGGATTACCGCCGGGCACGCGGAAAAGGTACTGACCTATCCGCTATTGCCATTTTTTCTGCTGTTTTTATGGCGGGGTTGGAGCCGGGGAGGGAAGTGGGCCGGGGCGGCGGGGCTGATCTGGGCGTTGATGCTTTTTTCCGGTGACGTATACAACTGGTGGTACGCGGGTTTGGTGCTGGGAGCTACGGGAGGGTATGTGGTGGTAACCGACCGGGGGAAATGGAAACGGGTGGCGGCAGCGGCCGGATGGGGGTTGGCGTTGGGAGCTGTTAAATGGTGGCCGATGCTTCTGACCGGGCCATATCTGGTGAAAATAAGAGAACCGTTTGCGGGATCGCAAAATATTGTGAGTATGGTATATCACCTTTTTTTGCCGCTTTCCGGCTGGTTTAAAAGAACCGGTTGGTGGCAGATGGTACCCTCTAATTTCGGCTGGTGGGAAAAAGCCGGGTTTATAGGGCCGGTATGGTTGGCGGCAATATGGGGCAAGCTGAAGCTGAGAAGCAAAGGCTGGTGGCTGGCGGCGGGAACAATCCTGGTACTGGCGGCAATGCCGGCGTGGATACTGAACCCATATCACATACTGGTGCAAAAAATTGACTGGGTAGCGGGAATGCATGCACCGACCAGGGTGTGGGGGATGCTGGGAGTGGTGATTCTGGTGGTGGCGGGAAAGGTATATGACGGGTGGAGAGGGAAAAAGCGGTGGGTGATCGGGGGGCTGATGCTGGTTAACCTGGCGGGGGTGGTAAGTTTTTTTGAATATGCGCTGATAGTGAAAAAATTTCCGGAAATCCAGGCGGAGTACGAAGCGAAGATAAATAACGCGTTATCAGGAAGCGGGATATGGCAGGATGCGGCCGGAGCACAAATTCCCCAGGATAAAGCAGCGGAGAGGGGCCTGAGGATTTTGAATTCCACTTACGGAGTAAATCTGAAGGGAAGTGCGGCGGCAAGATACTGGACCGGGGAAGCGGACAAACCGGAGGAAGAGGAATTTCCGGTTTCTTATTGGGGTGTGGACGAAATAAGAGTCAGTGCAAGCGGGAAAGATAAAAATTTAACCGTCGGGCAGAGTTATTTCCCGGGATGGAGGGTATGGGTGGACGGGAAGGAGGCCGAGTTGGATCCGGGTTCGTTTCTGCAGACAAAGATATTACCGGGAGAACATGAATATGTTTTCAGGTATTTTTTGCCCCGGTTTGTCGCGGCTTTGGGAATCAGCTGGCTGGCTTGCGCGGCGCTAATCAAAGTACTGCTGAAACCATAACTCGAGCATTAGCAGGGAGTAAAGACGGGGGCCGAAATCATTTTCGGCAGAATGGGAGTTTAGCATATGGCGGATAAAGTCCTGCCGGAAAAGAGAGCGGATAACGGACTTGCGGGAGAGGAGCAGACCTCGGGTGTAGGAGTTTAGCCGGCCGGAGAACCAGGGGGAAAGGGGGATGGAAAAGCCCATTTTTGGACGGTAGATGATTTCGGGCGGGAGAAGACCGAGAAGAGTCTTTTTGTAGAGATATTTGAGAGTATGGCGGCGGATTTTGAGATTGAAAGGGATACGGCAGGCCAATTCCACCAGACGGTGGTCGGCCAGAGGGGAGCGGCTTTCCAGACCGACGGACATGGAGGCGATATCAATTTTGGCCAGCAGATCGTCCGGGAAATAGGTCGTGAGATCGGCGTAAAGAGCCCGGTCGGCAGTGTCAGTTACCGGAGCGGCAGACATTTTGTCCAGATAGACCGAAGGGGCGTGCAGAGACCCGAGGCGATCCAAAAACCCGGGAGTATACAGACGGGATTTTTCGGGACAAAGGTAGATACTGTTGTAAGTAATGAATTTTTCCGGCCAACCCGAGGAAAGACCGGTCCAGAAACGGCCGAAGCGGGGCCAAATGCGGGAGAGAGGTGGGGACAAAGGGGAAAGAAAGGGGAGCAGGGATGAGAGAAAAATATCGCGGTTTAATTTGAGATAACGGTCATAACCGGCAAAATTTTCGTCACCGCCATCGCCGTTTAACACGACTTTGACGTGAGACCGGGCCAAGCGGCTGATGAGATAGGTGATGACGGCGCTGCTGTCCGCAAAGGGTTCTTCGAACTGGCGGGCCAGCTGAGGGAGGAGAGAAAGGTCTTGGGGGCGGACGGTGAACACGGTATGGTTGGTACCGAAACGGCGGGAAACGGTATCGGCATAGGCGGATTCGTCATATTTTTTTTCGGCAAAAGAAATGGTGAAGGTGTTTATGGGACGGGGTGAGGCCTGGGCCATGAAGGCGGCAATGATACTGGAGTCGGATCCTCCGGAAAGAAACAAACCGACGGGGACATCCGAAATAAGTCGAAGACGGACGGCGGTTTCCAGCTCTGAAAGAATGCGGCGGGACCATTCGGTTTCTGAAAGGTGCAATTTGGAGGAATAGTCCGGTTGCCAGTAGCGGTGTTTGGACAAACGGCCGGTGGCCAGATCCAGAAGCAGATAATGGGCAGGCTCGAGCTTGCTCAGTCCTAAGAATCCGGTCCGGGGAGCCGGAACGTAGCCGTAGGTGAGATAGTTGTCGATAGCGATTGGATCCGGTGTTTTTTTAACTTCCGGCTGGGTGAGCAGGGCTTTTAGTTCGGAGGCGAAAATGAAAGTACTGAGGGAATGAAAGTACTTGAGAGGTTTTTTACCCAGCCGGTCGCGGGCGAGAAAAAGGGTTTGATGTTTGCTGTCAAAAATGGCAAAAGAGAACATTCCGCGTAAATAGCGGAGGCAGGCGGAACCGTATTGGGCGTACAGGGCTAAAATAACTTCGGTATCGGTTCGGGAGCGGAAGCGATGGCCGAGTCCAGTAAGACGATTTTTCAGTTCCTGGAAGTTGTATATTTCGCCGTTGAAAACAATCCAGTAGCGGTGGCGATAGGACATCGGCTGGTGGCCGGCGGAAGAAAGGTCGATGACAGACAGACGGCGGTGTGCCAAACCCAGACGGCGGTTTGGGGACAGAAAACAGCCTGAATCGTCGGGGCCGCGATGGGCGATGGCAGCGGAGAGAAGATTTAAGTCGGAGAGAGTAACACGTCGTGAAGAGAAGGATATTTTCCCGGCGATACCGCACATAAATATCTCCAGTTTGAGACGATACTCCTTTTGTCGGAGCTTAGCTACAGGTAAGATATAGGAAATGATAAAGACGGTACGGAAAATCGTGATTGATGAGGCGCATTGGAGAATGGGGAGGCTGCTGAAGCTGCGTTTACCCTGGCTGGTGCTGGGGTTGGGAGTGGGAATAGCAGGGTCGGTGGTGATGTCGCGGTTTGAACAGCTGCTGGCGCGGAATATCAGCCTGGCTTTTTTTGTGCCGATTATCGTGTATATGAGCGATGCGGTGGGAACCCAGACGGAGACGATATTTGTGAGGGACCTGGCGGGGAAGAGAGTCAAATTCCTGAAATATCTGGTTAAAGAGCTGATCTTAGGAATGTATATGGGATTGGTGCTGGGAGCAGGAATAGGAGCCGCTGCCTGGATCTGGCTGAAGTCGGTACCGATTGCACTGACGGTGGGGCTGGCAATGTTTCTGAACGTGGCGATTTCCCCCCTGGTAGCTTTGGGGGTAGCGGAAGTGCTGTTTAAAGGAAAGACGGATCCGGCGGTGGGAGCAGGACCGTTTACGACGGTGATCCAGGATGTGATAAGCCTGATTATTTATTTACTGATCGCCAGCCTGGTGATTTGGGGTTAGGATAAAATGGTGTATTATGGGTATTGGAAGATATGCTGAATATAGTTGATTTGTACTATCTGGCAATGGCGGCGGCGGCAGTAGCGGTAGCGGTATTTGCAAGCTGGTTTTTGTATGAAGGGGTAAAAACCCTGCGGGGAGTGCAGGACATTATGACGGATGTAAAGGGAACAACCAGGGATCTGACGGCTTTGAAAGACGGAGTTAAAGGGGCTTTGATGCTGGCCAGCAGTGCTCTGGCTAAGTGGCAGAGGGGAGGTGGCGATAGTGGCAGAAGCAAAAAATAAAGGTTCACTCGCAGGTAAATTGGGAGCGGCGGTAGTGGGGGCGGCGGTGGGTGTAGCGGCCGGAGTAGTGGGATCATTATTGACCGACCCGAAAAAGCGAAAATCTTTGTCCAAGGCGGCCAAGGATGCGGAAAAGCGGGCGGCCGGCGGTTTGGATAAATTGAGCAGAAGCGCTCTGGATTTGCAGAAAAAAATTAACAAAGAACTAAAGACGCATAAAAGGAAATAGACTATGCAAGCCGTAGTTAATTTATTCCTGCGGAGCCTGGCGGTGTTTGTGACCGCTTATCTGGTGGGGGGAGTGGCGCTGACCGGGTGGCTTCCGGCCGTAATAGTGGCGGTAGTATTGGGAATATTAAACAGTATATTAAAGCCGGTTTTGATTTTGTTGACGCTGCCGGTGAATATTCTGACTTTGGGGTTGTTTACCTTGGTGATTAATGCGCTGCTCATTCTACTGGCGGCCAGAATTGTGCCGGGGTTTGATATAAAGTCATTTGCGGCGGCGTTCTGGTTCGGGGTGGTGTTATCGATTGTGAATTGGTTTTTGAATAAAACGGGGTAGCGCATTTGGGACATCTGCTTGCTAATATATAGACTATTGACATATAATATTATATGTCATATATTTCTAAGGTGAAGTACTTTGACTGGAATGTGGCTAAGAATGAAGCCCTCAAAGCAGAACGAGGGGTTTCATTTGAAGAAGTAATCCTGGCTATATTTGATGAAAAAGTACTGACAATTATTTATCATCCAAGCCAAAAGAGGTATCCCGGACAGAGGTTGTACGTAGTTGAATTACATGACTACGCATATGTGGTGCCGTTTGTAGAGGATGAGCAAAAGATATTTTTGAAAACGATATTTCCCAGCAGAAAATATACGAAAGATTTTATTGAAGGAGAAGTGATATGAGAAAATTATTAACAAATCCCTTTAAAAATTTGAAACTTGATACGGAAGAGCGGGAGATAAATGAGGCTATTGAAAGCGGCCGGATTAAGCGGATTAAGAATTTTGAGCAAGAGCGTAAACGTTATCAAAAAATTGCCAAATATACTCTGGAGAAGATTCGGAATATTAATATCCGATTAACCGGCCGGGATTTGCAGAAACTGAAGGAAAAGGCTACAACGGAGGGGATTCCTTACCAAACTCTGGTATCTTCGGTGTTGCACAAATACGCAAATCAATAGTTACTACTCGCAGTGAAGCTTGATTTCAGCGTCGCAGGTGTCGGTGCCGTGCTGGCCGTCAGCTTTGTCTGAATCTTCTTGCCCGTCCAGTAAATCATTGCCGTTGCCACCCTTGAGGGTGTCATCTCCCGGGCCAGCGTAAACAGTATCATGGCCGTTGCCGGAATCAACCTGATCGTTACCGGGCCCGGCATAAATAGTATCGTTGCCGTTGCCGGTAATAATCCGGTCGTTGCCGTCTCCGGCCTCTACTGCGTCCGGACCATTGCCTCCATGGACGGTGTCATTTCCCGGTCCGGTGAGAATACAATCACCGCGGTTGCCGCCGGAGATGACGTCATTACCTCCGAAGGAAACAATCAGCTGGCTGCCGTTGCCGCCATGGAGACGGTCCCGGCCTTCGGTGCCAAAGACGGGTTCTCCGGTGAATTGTAGGCCGGTACAGGCTGGGGGAATCGGAACGTAAATGCCGATTTTCAGGTCAAAAACAACTGACCGGTTCTGGAATTCATCGCCGGCGGCGGAGTCGAAAGTAACGGCAAATTCATAAACGGCGGAGGTGCCGGGAGCGAGTGTGGAAAAAGGCAGGCCGGTGTCGGGGTTTAGAGTATTCGCGAAGAACTGAGACAGAAGCAGTGTATGAATAAGAACACCGTTTTCTTTAATATTCAGGATAAGGACGGAGGAGAGATTGCCGGGGTCGGAAGTTTTGATGCCCCGCATGCCCAGGGGGCGGGAGGTGGACGAACCGTTGTCGACCGTAACAGTCCGGGTCTCGGTCTGGCCGGGAGCCAGATTTGAAACGATAAAAATAGGCTGGCCTTCGGGGACACCCCAGTCTACAGTCAGATCTCCGACGGCCCGGGCAGTACCCGCCAGAGAACCACGATGAGTAATAGTGAATAGTAATAGGAGTAGGGAAAAAGAAATTAAAATTAAACGTTTATTCATGGTATTTCTGGTGAACTTAGTGAATTTTGCGGATCGGAGGTGTTTCGGAGAATGAAGTCGACGGAATTATTATTAGAGTCGAAACCATTGCCATTATCTGCATCGGAACCAACGGTCATGGAACCAACGGTGGAACCGGAATAGGCTTTTCTTTCTAGACTTTGGCTTGTAGCGGGACTGTTGGTATATGGAGTATTTTCAACAAATTGATCAGTTCCATTTCCCCAGGCAATTTGATCTATTATCAGATCCGAGGTATCGAGTAGAGCGACGCTATTATTTTCGGAAATATTATTTGTGTTATAAACATCTGCACCAATGGCAACGTTATAGTCACTTTGATTATTTGACCAAAGGAAGAATCCATGAGCGGGGATGGATTTACCTTCACCAATTAAAACTACTGAGCTTTCGGTACCGTTGGAGGTGCGTTTTCTGAGATTCCAACCAGCGAGGTTTTGAGAAGCATCGGTAGGGTTGTATATTTCTATAAAGTCCTGATTAGCATTAGCACCATTTATTTGGACTTCACTAATTACTAAATGGTTAGCTATTGGGGGAGTGGGGGTGACTGAGGGTATTGGGGTTGGTGACAGAGGAAAGACGGCGGAGGCGGTGAAGGTGTTGGAACCGGCAACTGCCGAATCCGAAAAATACGAATACGAATGATTTTTGATGACGACAAAACCAATCAGAGTAAAGGGAAGGAGTAAATAGTAGAAGGGTTTCATATTGCGGCTCTGACTTTTTGGATTTCACAGATAATTTCAACTGTTTGGCGGGTGATAAAGAGAAAAGTCGGGATTAGAAGAAGAGTCAGAAAGCCAAGCCGGGATTGGGTGAAACCGGCCACCCGGCCTAATACAGGGAGATGAGAGAAAGACCGGCCGATAATTTCGGATTGGGAAATTAATGCTGAATCCGGTTGGGGATTGGCATCACCGGCGACCCGATAAATGTTTTCCGGAGTTTGGATTGATTTACCGACGATGCGGTGGGTGACGACACTGCCGGAAGAATTTTTGAAAGAAATAATATCACCGACAGAATAGATTAATGCCGGGCGGATAAAAAGGACGCTGCCGACAGGGAGGGCCGGCTGCATGGAGCCGGAGGAGACGACAAAAGAGCGGATACCCAATATCGGGATTTTTGACGTCAGGGCGGTAAAAAGGACGACCACCAGAATAAAAACCAGGAGACTATTTAAACATTTAATCATTTGGTCATTAATTCAAATATTCAATTAATGAATAATTTCCTGCCTTAGTTGACAGGGCAGCTGCCAACTAAAGCGTTAAAAAGCCCTACTGGCTGGCATCTTGATGAGCAGTAAAGATGAATGAGGCATTAGCTGAGTCACCTTGATAGTTGTCACCAGCGGTTGAGTCCATTGTGACTTTAATACACACTTTGTCGTTGCCTCCCCCAACAGTAAGGGGTATTGCAAGAGCATTGTATGTGTCGCCTGTAAACTCAGTCATGGTTAAGGTTCCGTTGTTATTACCAACAGCGGTATCGATGGCAGTTGTGGCGTCGGACCCTCCTGTACAGTTTCCGGCTGTAGCCGTACCTCCGGGGACAATAGTCATGAGTAAGACGTCCCTGAGATCGCTTCCGTCGGGACTTGCGTCATCTAGGGCGCTGCTAGTTAGCCCCATGGCGATTTCAGCAATATCTACGGTTCCAGCGTTATGAAGGGATATTTCTTGAGCTGCTGATTCGTTCGGAGCAAAATCTGTAACGGCGAAAGTAGCGGTGACATCTTCGAAGTAATTGACTCCATTGTTGTCTAGCTGTAACAGCAGATTTCCGGCTCCGAATGAGTTGTTACTACTTGTTGCCACATCGCTGAAGTAGGCATATGTCGCAGCGCCTACTAATGTCAGTGCAGCAAAAATCGACAGAGTGTTTAGAACAATTTTGGTATTTATATTAATCACCTCCTTTCATAAAGAAAATTACCCCTTCCGATTGCGGACAGGGGTGGTCAGAAGATGAGGGAACGGGCAGAATATTCCATCTGATCTTTGAGCTCACTTTAACTTATTAAAGCGCAGGGTCAAGAGGCACAAATAACATCAATATAAGACAAAGATAATCAATGCTTCCATCTGCTCGCCTCTATAAAAATATTTTATGTATACTGGCGGGAGATGAGAATACCAGGATGGATGAAATGGATTCTGGTAACACCGATTTTCTGGTGGATGGTAATACATCCGATGTGGGTGGTCGATGAGTGGACCAAGACCCCGGAATATTTCAGGGGACATATCAGGGAATTGACGAGCCCTGAAAGACTGGGGCGGGTAAATGAAATGCGGGGGATGGGAGGAGAGGGTGCCAGGTGGTGGTTTAATAAGGGATGGGTGGGTGCGGATGAAGTGTTTTCATTACTGACCCTTTTGTCACCCCGGATTTATTTTCAGGCGGGGGACGGGAGTAGGATTTCACCGCCGGGTGTGGAACCGGCACCGGGAATATTAGCTATTTTTTGGGCGGCGGGAATTGTAGTGAGTCTGAAGAAAAATAGTTGGCGGCCGTTTGCGGTGGCGGTGGCGGGAGCGGTGGCGGCATGGACAGTCGGGGGAGTGAGAATGGCATTTTTGCTGCCGGTATCGGCGGCTTATTTATTTATGGTTAATGAAGGAGCCATGGCGGTATTGGGGCAAAAACAAAAGTGGTTGTGGTTAATTATGGCAACTGTTTGCGTATATTTAATGGGTAGAGCACTATGGCTTTGACCAAGATGATATGGGGATTAGGAATAGTGTTAGTAGTGGCATTGGGAACGCGTGTAATCGGGCTAGGGGAATACCCGGTGTCGTTGGGAATTGATGAGGTGGCCAATGCATACAATGCTTATTCAATATTGACTACCGGCCGCGATGAATGGGGTGTTACCTTGCCTTTGGCAATGCGCTCGTTTAACGACTATAAGGCGCCGCTGAATATTTATATGATTGTCCCGTCTATTAAGCTTTTGGGGAAGACAGAAGCGGCTGTCAGACTGCCGACGGCAGTATTCGGGGCACTAACAGCCCTCGTTTGGATGGTGTGGGTGAGGCGGTTGGGAATTGGCAGATGGGCAGTGCTGGCATCGGGATTGGGGTTGGCGCTTTTACCCTGGCATATCCACTACAGCCGGGGAACGTTTGAAGCGGTGACGGCATTATTTCTGGTGATTTTGGGGCTGTCGATGTGGCAAAAAAAGAAGACCGGGTGGATGGCGGGGGCGGGGGTGATGCTGGGACTGGCGATGTGGACGTATCATGCCCAACGGGTTTTTGTACCGCTTTTGCTAGTCTGGATGGTAGCAATGCTCAGGAATATTCTGGGATTTGTGATAGCGCTAATGGTGGTGGCGGCGCCGCTGGTGATTTTGGGAATGACGACACCGGCTATCAGGACCCGGGCAATGGCCACTTCATTTTTACAGGAGAATTCGCTGGTAAAAATATTACATCACGGGGACTATAAAAGTATGGCCGAGCGGATTTGGGATAACGACTGGTACCTGATTTACCGGCACGGTTTGGGAAAATACCTGAACTATTTTGATGTGAGGTACTGGTACTGGAACGGGCTGCATTTATCTTTGCCGGGATATCCGGACATGGGACTGATGTACCTGGCGGAACTGCCGGTGTGGATGCTGGGAGTGTGGGCATTATCGCAGGGAAAATACCGGCGGCTGGCGCCGTGGGTAGTGATGTGGGGACTTGCCGGGGTGGTTCCGGCGGCAATGACGATGAACGAGCAACACAGCCTGAGGGCATTAGTCTGGTGGCCGTTTTTCGGGCTGATAACGGCGGTGGGGTACAACCAATTAAAACTCAAAACTCAAAATTCAAAATTCAAGAGATATTTAGTTTTAGGATGGGTGGGATTATGGGTAATAAATCTGGCGTTTTTTTACCACATGTATACCAACCAGACGTGGAAATGGCTGTCGGAATACTGGCAATACCCGTATAAGCAGGTGTCCATGTATGCCTGCGACATAAAAGATAAATACAGGAATGTATTTTTATCGGAGGCATTCGGGGATACGGACCAGCTGACCAGCTCGCCGCAACTTTACCTGGCGTGGTATTGCGGGGGGAGGACTGAAGACTATGTGGGGACGACCGCGGGAAAGATTATGGTTAAAAGACCGTATTGGCCGGCGGATAAAAAGGAATACGGGAATTCGTTGTTTATTGCGGCGCCGTGGGATTTCGGAAAAGGGAAGTTGGGAGATAAAGAAATTGTAAACAAATGGTATTTCCTAAACGGGAAATTGGCGTTTGTGGCGGTGGAGACGGAATAAAGTTTTGCATTCAAATCAATAACCAGATAGTTTTCCTGCTACCGATAATCGCGCTTATGGTTATATTTTGAATGCAGATAATATCTGGGGATTGAAGAGGGTGGCGAGGGGAGAGGATTTGATATGATTTGGGGGTGATCGTTGAGATTGACCAAAGTGGGAAATTGGAGCAATTGAATACAGGCACAGCTGTTGCTTTCTAGGATGGAATTAATTGAACTGGATGCGGATGTAGTACTGAGAATAGATGAGGAGTATTCAGATAAGGAAGGGGTAATAAAGGAGGTTTTGGGAAAATTATTGGTAAGAAAGTGGGGTAGAAAATATGAGGGAAGCATCAGATTTGGCAGGATCGGCAAGCTTTCTGAAGCGCACAAACTATGTTGGAATATTCACAGAGAGAAGAATCGTCAGAAAGTGAGAAGTATAAAATCAGAGGAGATTTTGAGACTTCTGGAAATAAAAAGTCGGGCCTAGGCCACACTCTCCGCTTTTACGGCGAGGGTCCTTTTCTTGGCTCGACTCTAAGTGTATTATACCAACTTTAGCAAGCGCTTGGTTGAGTACGGAGGTTAGGGATTTAGCAGGGTGGCGAGGCAGAGGACGAGGAGGAATATAAATGCGGCAATCAGAATGATGTTGCGGGCGAGGGAGGGGCGAAGGGGACGAGGCAGGCGGGTGTTGTTTAATCCCAGAATCAGGCCGGTGTAGACGAGCATGGAAAAAGCATTAATGACGGCGCTTAAGATAATCAGATCCCGCGGCTGGGTAAAACCGGCCAGGATGACTGCCAGACCGAAAGCTATCTGGCTCCATAGGACGATGTAGTAGGTACGGGAAATGCGCCCTTGGGATCGGCTTTGGGTAAGGAGAAGATTTTCGGTGATGATGCGGGAGGTGGAGTCCAGGACAGTCAGCTGGGTGGCGGCAAGCATCAGGCCGATGACAACCAGAAATAGCGGAGCAATGAAGGGGAGGGTGTTGGCCCCGATATTGGCCGCTTCGGTGAGAACAAAGTTGATACCCGAGGGATTGCCGGGATGGCCATACGCGGTGACGAATGAGAGCAGGGCCAGCATGAGCATGGTAACCAATCCCAGGAACCAGAAAACCAGCAAATGCTCCAGATTTGTAAGCTTCCACCAGCGGCGGAAACGGGAGAGATTTTCCGGGGTGACGGGGAAAGTGGAGCCGGAAAGGCGGATGGCGGCAGTAGCGGCGTGGGGGTCGGTAAAGACGCTCTTGATCTTTTCGGCAAAAGCCCCCATGCCGTAGCCTTTGTCGCGGATGTAAAAAGACTGGGCAAGATTGAGGTTTCCGCCGGCACCGGAATAGGCCAAAGCTCCCAGGAAAGTTGCCAGGGAGATGCCGGCCGGAAGGAAGCTAAACCCGGCACCCTGACCGATTAATCCCCGGCCGAGGGCTGCCCAGTCCGTGCCGCGGGAAAGGTAAAGAGTCAGAAGAAAAATAAACGGGGTGCCGGCCAGAATCAGATATTTTTGCAGAGTTTCGACAGTGGTATACGCCACCCGGCCCAAAGAAAGAATGAGTCCAATAGCCAGAAAAATGACGATGCTGGCTATTTTTACCGAAGAAATGGAAAAAGCGTGGCCCAGAAGAGTGGCCCCGGCCAGGCCGATGCCCGGCCAGCCGAAGCCCAGAAAAGTGGAGAGGATAAACCAGAAAGGCAAAAAACGCAGCCAACGGGCAAAACCTACGAAAATGCTTTCACCGTGGATGAGGGCGTAACGCCCAACTTCCATGTTGATAAAAAACTGCATGGTGACACCGATAACGATAGCCCAGACCAACCCCAGGCCGTAGTTGCTGGTGAGATAAGGCCAGAGAATAATTTCTCCGCTGCCCAAACCCAATCCCAGAATAATGAAACTGGGGCCGATGAGACGGCGGAAAGGGGGGGTGGGAGGCAGATCACGGGTGTCCAGCGGAAGAGCCATGTGGAATTATCATAAGGCCTAATGGACTTTTAATAAAACCGGGGAATGGTATACAATGAGAGAGATGAGCCGGAAGATCCTGGTAGTGTTAGCGGGAGTGGTGGCGATTTACGGTGCGGGAAGAGCGGCGGCGGACGGGATGATTATCCCCCGGCCTAATTTTTATATAGACGAAACGGCGCAAAAGGCAGTGGTGTGGCATGACGGGAAAACCGAAACCCTGATTATATCCCCGGTATTTAAAGGGAATGCGGAGGAGTTTGCCTGGGTGGTGCCGGTACCGGGTAAACCGGAAGTGAAAGCAGGGAAGGACGAGCTGTTTACGTCTCTGGAGGATTACACCAGGCCAAAATATCCGGACAGGACACCGCTGCCGCTGATGATGGGGATAGGCTCTTCCAGAGTAAATGAAAGTATTTCAAATCCGGTGACCGTAATTGAGTCAAAACAGGTGGATATCTATGACATAGCGGTATTGGAAGCACAAAACGGGGCAGCTTTGAGGGAGTGGCTGGTGGATAACGGATTTGAATACCCGGCCAACAAAGATTTCCTGCTGCAATATTACGTAAATAAGAACTGGTACTTTGTGGCGGCAAAAGTGAATACCCAGGCACTGGGGTATGCGGAAGGAAGCCTGAGAGAGGGACACGCCACACCGTTGTCCATGACATTTCTTAGCAGCCAAATAATATATCCTTTGAAAATTTCCGGACCGGGGTCTAAATTTAGTGAGGCACAAATTCCGGGAGCGTGGGGTTGGGAAAAAGGATTGGCCGGCTGGACCGGGGGAACCATCTCGACGGATGAGGCCTGGCAGGGGACGAAATCCCTGAAACACACAAATTCAGGTAAAGCGGAGGCATACTATCTTTCCACCTACAGGATGACCGGCCTGAAAACCGGCGAACAGTACGTGCTGTCCGGTTATCTGAAAGGGGCAAGCGCCAGTTTTGAGACGGCAAAGCTGAGAGTGTTCGGTACCGGGGTGGAGGAGGAGTCGATAGCAGTGTATGACACCCAGATTTCCGATTGGAAGAGGGTGTCGGTAGCCTTTATTGCCGGGGGGGAGAGTGTGACATTGAGCCTGAAGGTGGATAAAATGCAACCCGGAAGTACGGTGTATTGGGACGGGGTGCAGCTGGAACGGGGCAGTATCCCGACTGCATTTGAAAAAGAGACGGAGACGATGATAAGCCAGCCGGTGCGTAACCAGGCAAATGTGCAAATGGTATTGTACGTTTTGGCCCAACATAAAAAGTATGTGCCGGGATTCGGGACGGAATTTGCGGGAAATGTGCAGCCGAAGGTGATAGAGAAATGGGCATATGACGATGAAGGGGAACCATGGATGAAAGCATCCAAAAAGACGTATCTGACCAAACTGACCCGGTATATGTCCGTGAATGAAATGACGGATGACCTGGTGATCCGGGAGGCTGACGACAACAGTCCGGTGGGTGAAAGCGGGACGACTTTGGACAGCACGGTAAAAATAGGATTGGTGCTGGGGGTGCCATTACTGGCGGAAGCGCTGATTGTCGGATACGTCTGGTATAGTTATAAGAGAAAGGGCCGGAAATAATGGAGTCGATAATTTTTACGGTTGTGATACTGGCGCTGCTGGGCGGGCTGATATATTTGGTGTTTGTCCATCCTAAGGGAGGCCGGGATGCTTATTTTTATATTGTGGCATTTATCACACTGGCCATATTGTTTTGGGCGGTGACGGATCTGGTACGGGTAGTGTGGGAAATGAAATGGGGGGTGTCCGGTTACTCCTCCGGTTATACATACCCATATCGGGGAGACCAGGGCCTGAGAAGAATTTCGATGCGGCTGTCGACTTTTCTGGTGACGTTTCCGATATGGGCTTTCCACTGGTTTAAAGCCAGCCTGAAACCGGCGGAAAAAATAGACTGGCTGAGCCGGAAGACTTATGCGCTGGTGGTACTGGTGCTGACAGCTTTTCTGGTACTGGGTTGCGGGACGGGGCTGGTATACCGGGGAATGAATGCCCTGCTGGGAGTGGAGGCTGCCAATGATAATGTGATGGCTTTTCTGGTCCCGTATTCTCTGGCGGGACTGGGAGTGTGGGCGATGCATTATATGGCGTGGAGAGAAGCAAACGGAAAGATTGAAGCCGGGATAACAGGCAAAGAGTAACAGGTCTATGAATCTGATTCAGGTATTGGTGCTGGCGGCGGTGGAAGGGGTGACGGAGTTTTTGCCGGTATCGTCGACCGGTCACTTGATTTTGGCGGTGAACGCGGCGGGAATAATGCAATCGGAATTTGTGAAGAGCTTTGAGATTGCCATCCAGCTGGGAGCGATTAGCGCCGTAGTGGTCTTGTATTGGCGAAAAATAACGACGGATATGGAGGTATTGAAGAGAGTGGCGGCGGCATTTGTGCCGACGGGAATAGCGGGAATATTGGCGTACCGGTTTGTAAAATCTTATTTGCTGGGGAATGCGGGAGTAACAATAGCGGCGCTTTTGATAGGAGGAGCGGGGTTGATAGTATATGAAAAATTCAAAATTCAAAATACTGGCAAAGCCAGCGCTGCGCGAGCAAAATTCAAATTAAATTCAAATTACAAAATTCAAAACTTGGATTATTGGAAGTGTATAGGGATCGGATTGATGCAGGCGGTGGCGATGGTGCCGGGAGTGAGCCGGGCGCTGATGACCATCATCGGGGGGGAGGCGATGGGACTGTCGCGCAGGGAAGCGGTGGAGTTTTCGTTTATGCTGGCTATTCCGACGATGGCGGCGGCTACAGGATGGGATCTGGTGAGAAGTGGGTGGGGGTTTTCCGGCGGGCAGTGGGGACTGCTGGCGGCGGGGTTTTTGGCGGCGGCGGTAACGGCGGCTGTGACCGTCAAGTGGCTGGTGGCCTGGGTGAAGCAGCAGCACAATCTGGAGATATTCGGATGGTACAGGATAGCGCTGGCAGGCGGGTGGTGGCTATTTGCCTAACGCTTCGCGGAAAAGAGAACCGATGAAGCGGGCTGTATTGAAGAGGGTGTGGAGCAGGACCTGGACAATGCGGCCGGCGACATGGGGTAAATTCCGGGAGACGGAGATTTTGATCTTTTCTGACGTAGAGTTTTGGTAATCTGTGGAGTCCATGCGGATGCGGTCAGGGCAGGGTCCGGCTAATCTGGACCGTACCTCCGGTGCGGAGAGTGAAGGTGGCCTGGAGGATGAAGTTTTTGGGACTGACGTCATATACACATTTACCGGAAGAGCAGGTACCTAGAATCTGGCGGCGGGTGGAACGGGTAGTGCGGCGTTTGGTAAAGAACCCGCCTTCGAAACCCTTGGTAACGGATGCAGCAGTGTCGTAAGTCAGGGCATAGTTTACTTTGGAAACAGTGGTGAGGCCGGTAAATGCTACATAAATGTAGTGACGGTTGCCCGAAACTGAGAGGGAAATATTGGGGGGGGAGGCGGCGGAAACGGGGAAAGAAGTTGTGAATAGTAACAGAAAAAGGGAGCACAGGGATACCAGAAGCTTCATGGATCAAGTTTAGCATATAATTACCATATGAAGCCAAGGTGGCGGCAAGCGGTTTTGGGGATTCTGCTGATTGCGGGGATGGTGTTCACAGTATGGGATTACAGGGATTGGAAATGGGAAGAGACACGGAAGTACGGGCACGGGTATGAAGACCAGCTGGCACCGGCGGTAGCCCTGACCAGGACGTATCAGAATGACCTGGTGCGGGTGAGACTGAAGTATCCGGAAGAATGGGAAATAAATGAAATTTCAAATTCTGCCTTGACATTTGAGGAGATGGTGAAGGAGGGGGGAAGGGTGGTGGTGGCACAGTGGCCGGGAAAAATGACCTTGAGTATAGAAAAAACAACCCGGGGGCTGCCGGATATCGCGGATGAGGAAGTGCGGTTATTGAATAAGGCGGGAGTAAATTTGAGCAAGGAAAGGGAATATATCAGCACCCAGGAGACGAATATGACGGTGTTGACCTGGGAGAAACCAAATGCTGTCCGGCAGCAGGAAGTGATTCAGAGAGGGCTGGCAGAAAAGAAGGGCAGACTGGCGGTGGCGGAAGCCAAAGTTTCCCAGGCAGACTGGCTGAAATGGGGAAAAACATTTTGGGAAATATACCGCAGTATCATAATTTTCTGAGGCTTGTCAGGAAGATCGGTGATTTGTTAATATGCCCTCGTGGGTAAGAATATAGTGATAATCGGGGTGATATTGGCCGTCGGTCTGGCGTTGGTGGGAGGAGGAGTATGGTGGCTGCAGAGAAAAGAATCCGGAGCACCGGGGACGGGGGAAGTAATGAGGGGGCCGGAAATCGTGACTCCGGCGGATGAGTTTGAGCCGGCAGCGACGCCGGAGTTGTCACCGGTTCCGACGCAAGCCACAGAGATACAGGGAGGGGCGGTGAATATCAAGAAGTTTACAGTTGAGGGGAGCAATTATAAATTTTCACCGGCGACGATCAAAGTGAAAAAAGGTGACACGGTACAGCTGACGTTTAAGAGTATGGATGCGATTCACGACTGGAGTTTGGATGTATTTGATGCGGCGACAAACCAGATCGGGGAGGGAGAAGAGGAGGAAATTGAGTTTGTGGCGGAAAAAGCAGGTACATTTGAATTTTACTGCTCGGTGGGGAACCACAGGCAGATGGGGATGAAGGGGAAGTTTATAGTGGAATGATTCGGGGTGCCCATTTCCATCTGCTCGCGAGTAGTTGTTAATAACTTGCGAAGATCGGATGGTAGAGTTAAATTGGAGATGGTGGCTAAAAAAGAAAGAAGCGGGTGGTATTGGTGGGTGATTTTAGCAGGAGTAAATGCGCTGGTGGTAGCGGGGGGATGGATTTTCCCAGTTAAATTATTGATATTTTTTCTGACGGAAGTTGCGGTAATAATGATATGGGATAAAAGGAAAGATGATGGATGGTGGTTGTTGATGGCTGGAATAATTGGGCCGGGCGTAGAAGTGGTTGCCATATGTGGTGGTGCATGGAGTTATTCGGTTCCGTTTGTGTTAGGAGTTCCTATCTGGTTGCCATTATTGTGGGGCTTATCTGGACTGTTGGCCAGAAGGATGGTTGAGGGACTAAAGTGATGATAAACTTGATACATGATAGTGGTGAATTTTAAAACGTATAAACAGGCGACGGGGTACAAGGCGACTGAGTTGGCACATATTTGCAGAAAAGTACAGCAGGAGACCAAGGTAAGAATTGTGGCGGCTGTGCAAACGGCGGATTTGAGAAACTGCGTGGAAACGGGAGCGGAATGCTGGGTGCAGCACGTGGACCCGGCGGACCAGGGGGAAAATACGGGGTGGGTGACGGTGGAAGGGGTGGAGGAAGCAGGCGCCAGAGGGACACTTTTGAACCATTCGGAACATAAGCTGGATAAAGAAGTGCTGGAAAAAACCATGAAACTGATTGCCGGCATGGCGTTTGAAGTGTGTACCTGCGCGGCTGACCCGGATGAAGCCAGGTGGGCGGCTGAGCTGGAGCCGAATTATGTAGCTTATGAACCACCGGAACTGATAGGGAGTACGGAAAAATCGGTGGCTTCCGAGAAATCGGGGACAATCAAACAAATTGTACTCAGTACTCACTGCCCAATACTGATCGGGGCGGGGATACACAGCCCCGAAGATGTGAAAGCAGGATTGGAAATGGGAGCCAAGGGAATCCTGTTGGCAACGGATATCGTATTGGCGGAAGATCCGGAGTACCAGCTGCGTCAGCTGGCAAGGGAGTTTTAATACAAGACCTGTTTAAAGGGCTTGACTTGTGGGCTGTTTAGAATACAATTTGATTGTGACTTTCGTATCTATAAGCCAATTAAAGATAAATCCGACTAACGTCATCCGGGCGGCGGTTGATTACCCGGTGGCGGTGGAGAACAGAAATAAGGTGGAGGCGTATCTAATCGGGAAAAAATTGTTTGAACGGATTGAGGCTTATATTGAGGATTATGTGGATAGCCAGGCCGTAAAATCCACCGATTTTTCCAAGGGCAAAAATTTTGAAGAGGCGGCACAGAAATTGGGTATATGAAAGTGATCATATCTCCCAGGGCGGAAAGGCAGTTGGGAAAATTGCCTAAGATGAAGCAGATAATAGTCGGGACAAAAATAAGATCGGTAGGGGGGTCAGGAAAGGTCTCCGGTGAAGAACTATTAAGAGGATATAAAAATATTTATAGGGTAAGGATGGGTGATTACAGGATGATATATAGACGGAATATTGAAGGAATATACATTATATTAATCGGCCATAGAAGGGATATTTATAAGTTGTTGGACAGATGGTTGGGGTAGGCTTAATGAGGGGTATATTGTATACTTCGGATGATGGATAAAAAGACCGTGTTTATTACGGGGGCGAGCAGGGGAATAGGTGCGGCGACGGCTAAGAAATTTTTGGCAGAAGGGTGGCAGGTGGCGGGATTTTATGTAAATAATCGGGTGGAGGACGGGGAGAACATTAAGTATTACCAGGCGGATGTGTCTGATGAAAGAAGCATTAAAGAGGCTTTCGGGAAAGCCTTTTTGGATTATAAAAGAGTGGACTGCCTGGTAAACTGTGCCGGCGTGCTGGAGGATAAATACCTGGATGAATATAACAAAGCACTGATGCAGAAAGTGATGGATGTCAATGAAGTCGGGGTGTACCTGTGTACCAAAGAAGTAATCGGAAAAATGGAAGAGGGGGCGATAGTGACTATCAGCTCGACAGCCGGGCAGGTTGGCAGTTCCGATCCGATTTATGCGGCGACAAAAGCGGCGGTGGTGGCGTTTTCCAAAAGTATGGCGGTGATGCTGGCGCCGAAAGTCCGGGTGAACTGCGTAGCTCCCGGCCTGGCGGATACCGACATGGGAAGATTCGGATGGAGCCAGGGGGAATTTCAGAAAAGGGCGGAGATGATCCCTCTTCGAAAAATTGCCTCGCCCCAGGATATTGCCAACGGGATTTATTTTCTGGCCAGTGACCAGGCGGCACATATTACCGGAGCCTGCCTGGATATTAACGGAGGATATGTACTTCGATGATTTATATAGGGGCGGATCACCGGGGATGGGAATTGAAGGCTAAAATCAACAGGTGGCTGAAGGGCAGGGGATATGAGTTTGAAGATCTCGGGGCATATGAATACAACACGTGGGATGACTTTGCGGATTATGCCATTGATACCGCCCAGAGAGTGACAGCAGGGGGTGAAAAAAACCGGGGAATTCTGGTCTGCGGCAGCGGGATAGGAATGTGTATTGCCGCCAATAAAGTTAGGGGAATCCGGGCGGGCTTGGGATTTGCGCCGGATCAGGTCCATGCGGCGAGGAAGGATGATAATATCAATATCCTGGTTTTGGCTTCAGACAATACGGATGAACTGGCGGCGCTGGAGCTGGCGGAGAAATTCCTGGAAACGGAATTTGTGGAGTCGGACAATTATTTGAGGAGGATTGAAAAGATTTCCAGGTATGAAGGACAACCTGCCGTGGGTAAATAAAGCTGAGCTGACCGGGAAAAAAGTGCTGGTAAGAGGAGATCTGGATGTGGATGATGCGGATAACCCGAGAGCCAATTCAGTAAGACAGATGATTGTTTTTCTGAGACAGAAAGGAGCGGATAAAATAAAGGTAATAGGTCACAGTGAGACGAGAGTTCCCCTGATAAACATGTTGAGAAACGAATATGTGGGGGTGGAATTTGACGACAAATTGAGAGATAACGGGGGAGAAAAGCTGAATGATGAAAGTTTTGCCAAGAGTTTGGCCGAGGGATGGGAGGTGTATGTCAATGAAGCTTTTGCCACATCCCACCGGCGGCATGCTTCGATTTCGGCCCTGCCGCAGGTGATGCGCCGGGACGGGAAGGAAGTATATCTGGGTCTGAGGTTTGAGAAAGAAGTAGAAATGCTGTCCGGTATCTGGGAAAAAGCCGGCAGACGGATACTGGTGATAGGGGGAGTCAAAGTGAGTGACAAGGAGAAGTTTGCCCGGGATTTTAAAGATAAATTTGCCGCAGTGCTGACGGGAGGGATGATCTCCGGGGTTAAACTGCGCCCGGACGGGCTGGATATCAGCGATGAGGTGATTGCCGGATATGTTCAAGAAATTGCGACAGCGGAAGTGATATTAGCAGCGGGGGTGATGGGTAAATATGAAGATCCGGGGGCGGAAAAGGGGACGAAAGCCATATTGGAAGCAATAGCCGGAAACCAAAAAGCATATAAGGTTGCCGGGGGGGGAGATATTGAGATGGCGATATCCAAATACGGATTGACGGATAAATTCAATTGGATTTCGGTAGGGGGGGGAGCCATGCTGGAGTATCTGGGGACGGGAACTCTGCCCGGGATAGAGGCAGTTTTGAAATAGATACGATGGTGTATATTTAATGTATGGTAAAAGTGGCTGTTAACGGTTTCGGGAGGATCGGGAGACTGGCTTTAAGGATAGGGTTACTGAAGCATCATAACGAAATGGAATTTGCGGCGATCAATACTTCCGGGTCCATGGAGGTTGAGGGATGGGCGCATCTGGTAATGCAGGATACGACGTACAGGAGGTTTGAGATAGAGATAGAGATAGAGAAAATGAGATTGGTCAAAGAAACGACAGATGAAGATCCGCTGATCGGGTATCTGGTGGTGCCGAGCATGAATTTGAGGATACCGGTACTGGCACAGAAAGATCCGGAGAAGCTGCCCTGGGGTAAATACGGGGTGGAGGTGGTGATGGAGTGTACCGGGAAGTTTACGGATGAGGATGGGGCGATGAAACACGCCAAGGCCGGAGCAAAAAAAGTGATCATTTCGGCGCCCAGCAAGGGGGGAAACGTGGGGACGTATGTGATGGGGGTAAATGAAGTAAACGGGAATGTAAAAGCAATTTCCAATGCATCTTGTACGACAAATTGCGTGACGCCAGTGGCGGCGGTGATGCATGCCAAGTTCGGTATCGCCAAGGCGATGATGACGACGGTGCATGCATATACCGACGACCAGGTGCTTCAGGACGGATCGCATAAAGATCTGCGCCGAGCCAGGGCAGCAGCGGTTAACATAGTGCCGACTTCCACGGGAGCGGCAATTGCCACAACCGAAGTGATACCTGAATTGAAGGGTCTATTTGACGGGATTTCTCTGCGGGTACCAGTGGTGACGGGATCAATTTCCGACTTTGTGTTTGTGACAAAAAGAAACGTTACCCGGGAGGAAATAAACGAGGCATTCAAGGAGGCGACGCAAAATTCCCAATATAAAGGGATTTTGGGGATGTCCGGAACAGACGGAGTGCCGGAACACTTGGTGAGCAGTGACATTATCGGCGGTAGTTACAGTGCAATTATTGATCCTGAATTTACCCAGGTGATAGACGGGAATCTGGTGAAAGTACTGGCATGGTATGACAATGAGTGGGGGTATGCCAACCGGCTGGTGGAACAAACGATAAGACTGGGCAGTGAATGATTATGGACGGACACAGGACTGACTATTCACAGATAACCGAGAATATTATTATCGGATCGGATTTGTGTCCCGGACCGGGTTGCCCGGTGCACTCCGAGGAGTTTAAAAACCTGGGAGTTTGTGCGGAAGTGAACCTGGAAATTGAACGTAATGAAAAACCGACGCCGGGAATTGATGTGTATTTATGGCTGCCGACCGAAGATAAACAGGCTCCCAACCCTGACCAGCTGGCGATAGGCACGGCGGCAATCAATGAAATGGTTAAGACTAATAAGACTATCTATGTGCATTGCCGCAACGGACACGGCAGAAGTCCGACCATGGTGGCGGCATACCTGATCCGGTACAGAAATATGGGTGTTTCGGAGGCGATAGCTTTAATTAAACAGAAACGCCCTGAAATTCACCCGGAAGAGGTACAGATTAAGGCGCTGGAGGAATTTTATAAAACATGCGCGTAGTCCCGGCTATATTGACAGATGATCCGCAGAAGCTGGAAGAGCTGCTGATTGAGACAGAAAAAAGCGGGCGCTTTGAGAGGGTGCAGATTGATTTTGTTGACGGTGAGTATACGACGAATAAGAGTGTAGGAGTGGAAGACCTGCCCGCCAGCAGGCAGGGAGTAAGAGGATGGGGGTTAAAACTTGATGCGCATTTGATGGTGATACAGAAGAATGTACAGTCGTATTTTGAAGCTGCAAAGCAGGCAGGTTTTGAAAGAATAATTGTGCAGATGGAAAGTGTTTCCCGGCCGGAAGACTATACGGCGCTGGCTTTGGATATACATTCACCGGTGGAAGCGATTGAACCCTATATTGAGAAATTGGAATATGTGGTGGTGATGGGAATCGAGCCGGGGTTCGGAGGACAAAAGTTTGATCCGAAAACGATGGAGAAGATTAAGAGGCTAGACAGTTTGAGAGAACAGTCAAAGTTTAAGTTCAGGATTTGCGTGGACGGGGGAGTGCAAAAAGAGCATCTGGCGGATTTGGAGAAAGCGGGAGCGGATGAAGCGGCGGTGGGAGTAAAGAGGGTGCTGGGATGGTAAGATAAATAAAGGCTATGGCAAAGATAAAAATCGCGGAAAAAATCATCAGGACGGTGGTGTGTCTGGGATATGCCGACGCCAAACCGGATGAAGAGCTGTACCATCAGGCTTTCGCGGTGGGAAAAGCCCTGGCTACTGCCGGGTATATGGTAGCCAACGGCGGGGGTCCGGGAGTGATGCGGGCGACTACGGAGGGAGCCAAGGAAGCAGGCGGAAGAGTGGTGGGGGTGACATTTTATCCGAAAGACGTGGAAAACTTTGAAGGCCGGGATGAGCATAATCCGATTGACGAGGAAATTAAGACAAAAAACTATCTGGAGAGAACCCTGAAACTGCTGGATGTTGGTCAGGCGTACCTGATTTTCAAAGGAGGGACGGGAACGATTTCGGAGTTCGGAATGGCGTGGGGTTTGGCCCGGCTGTATTTCGGGCATCATAAACCATTGATTTTATACGGGAAGTTCTGGGAGAAAATTATGGCCGCTTTCATGTCCAATATGCGGATGCGGCCGGAGGAGTTTCAGGTATACCGGGTGGTGGACAGCCCGGAGGAAGTGATTGTTTCACTGGAACTTTTTGAGCTGATGCTGCGACACGAGAAACATAAATCCAGCCCGGCGGAAAAACCGTTTGAAATATAATATGCAGACTTTGATCACACTTTTCTTGGCACCGATAATTGCCTGCAGTTTGTCGATCTCGTTGTCCGGTTCGGGCATTATCTGCATACTCGCCCCGCCAAAAACGAAGATTGTTTTAATTTAAATTTGGGCGGGGCTGCGTAAACTGCCCGAAAAGGTGATCCAAAGCCTGCAAAATATGTTTCTCACGGGTGAGCAAATAAAAAATTTAGAATTAAAAGCGAATGAAATCCGGAAGGATATTATTAACATGTTGCTGGCGGCAGGCAGCGGGCATTCGGCCGGGCCGCTGGGGATGGCGGATGTGTTTTCCGCACTGTATTTTTCCGGGGTACTGAATTGGGAGCCTGCAGATCCATGGAAAGCAGATAGAGATAGAGTTATCCTGTCTAACGGTCATATCTGCCCGGTGTGGTACGCGACGCTGGCGCATACGGGAGCTTTTTCGCACCAACAACTGGTGACTTTGAGAAAACTGGGAAGTCCATTGCAAGGGCATCCGCATTACCGGGAGCTGCCGGGAGTGGAAAATACCGGCGGACCGCTGGGGCAGGGATTGTCGCAGGCGATAGGGCAGGCAATGGCGGCAAAAATGGACGGGGCCGGTTGGCGGGTGTATTGCCTGATGAGTGACGCGGAAATGCAGGAGGGACAAACGTGGGAGGCGGTGATGTTTGCCGGGAAAAACAACCTTTTCAACCTGACGGCGATTGTAGACCGGAATAATATCCAGATTGACGGATATACAGAAGAGGTGATGCCGCTGGAACCGTTGGCGGATAAATGGAGGGCATTTAACTGGACGGTTTTGGAGGTGGACGGGCATAATATCAGGGAAATAACCGACGCAATCGAGAAGGCTAAAACCATCCGGGAAAATCCGACGGTGATAATTGCACATACGATTCCCGGCAAGGGAGTGGAGTTTATGGAAGGGGATTTTACCTGGCACGGCAAGCCGCCGAAACCGGAAGAGGGAGTAGTAGCAATAAAACAACTGCGGACACTGTGGGGGAGAATCAAATCCGAGCAGGAATGAGACTTGTTTATCGAGCGAGATTGAGGGGAAGGGTGGTTTCCGGAGGGCAACCGGTTTTGAGGGTGTAGAGGGTGACGGATTCTTCCGAGCCGTAAGGATTGACGAAGTCCTTGACCGGGGTGAGGAAGCGATTGAAACCGGCCTGATAATGGTTTTGACCCAGATAATAAACAGGAATGTCAGAACTCAGGCATTCAGCCTGATCGGGAATCGGCGGGAAAAGCTGGCTGTCCAGGTAGCCGGTTTTGATCAGAGGGTCGCGGCGGAAGTAGGCGAAAAGAGCGCTGGGAGGATTGCCGGGATTTAAAAAACTGCCGACGAAAACTTGTTGGTTGGGCGGGGGAAGGGTTTTGACATATTCCAGAGCCTCCCGGGTGGGATAGCCGGTGAAGCTGCAGCAGATATAAACTTCGATGGCCGAGTTTCTGGTAAACCTGGCCAGAGATTTAAAATAGGCAGGGGGATTGGTCATTTGGAAAAAAATCATGACTGCTGGCAGCAATAAACCGACTGAGAGAACCGGAAAGCGGGATAGTGCCAGGCCGGAATAAACGGGGATGAGAATAAGAAAGGGAGAGAGGTAGCGGGGGGAGACAGTACGGACGGACAGGATTTCCAGAAGCAATGGGGAAAGTAACAGTAACAGTAAAAGTGAATAGTGACGGGATCGACTTATTAAAGACAACAAAACTCCTAATAAAGCCAGGATGAATATAGTTGGGGAGAGCTGGAAGAAGGCGATATCTAGATTAGCGATTAAATTTTGGCCCCATTTAAAAAGGGGAAAGCGGAGCATTTCGGAAACTGACAAGGAATATTGACTGTTGGTGGATAAAAATGAAATCCAGAATTTAGACTGGAAAAGCAGAGGAAAAAGAAGAATGAGGGTGGTTATTAACAGATAAATTGCAAGAGTAAGACGCCATGCCTTGCGGGGGGAGTTAATCGTTGCCAGCAAATAGTAAATCGTAATAGGGACGATGAATAATAAAGCAGAGGTTTTGATCCAAAAACCAAAGGCGAATAAGGCGCCCAAAGCGACAGTGTATTTGAAATGGGAGGCGGCTATCAGACGCAGTAAAAAATATATTGACCAGATGCCCATGGCGGTAACGGCGGATTCAAACAATGCCTGACGGTCGTAAAAGAAAAAGAGGGGGGACATGAGATATGAGAGAGCAGAAAAGTGGGCGGCGCGTCTGTTAAAAACCAGAAGCGAAACATAGTAGACACCCAAAAGGGCCGCCAAACCGGTAAATACTGATATAAGACGGCCGGCAATCAGGGGATCGGGGATGATAGTTTCGGCCAGTCCGTAAATCCAGATGTATAACGGCTGTTTGGCGTCGTAAAGGGAGTGCCAAGGGACACCCAAATGGATAGCCCGCCAGCCCCAGTCCAGATAACTGGCTTCGTCGTTAAAAATCGGGAGAAGAGTAAGATTGATAATGCGAGTGATAGTGAATAGTAATAGTATTGGGATTAGGGGGTGTTTTTTAACCTGAGCCGGGAGCATATAATCAATCATATGCCGAAGGGAGTTTTAAATCCAAAAGTATTTGAGAAAGATTTGGAGAAGAAAGCTACAAGAGACGGATATGGGCGGGGTTTGATGGAATTGGGGGAGATGAATGAAAAAGTGGTGGTGCTGACTGGAGATTTGAAGGAGAGTACGCGGGCGGAGGAATTTTTTAAGAAGTATCCGGAAAGAAGCATTGAGTGCGGGGTGGCAGAGCAAAATATGACGGGAATTGCGGCGGGATTGGCGGCGGCGGGAAAAATTCCGTTTGTGTCTTCGTATGCGGTGTTTTCCCCGGGCAGGGCTTGGGATCAGGTACGCGTTTCGGTCTGTTATTCCAACCTCAATGTAAAAATCTCCGGAGCACATACCGGGGTATCGGTGGGGCCGGACGGAGCGACGCACCAGGCGTTGGAAGATATTGCCATCATGCGGGTACTGCCCAATATGACGGTGGTGGTACCGTGTGATGAGATTGAAACCCGGAAAATGACGCTGGCTGCGGCGTCCTGTCCCGGGCCGGTGTATTTCCGGTTTGCGAGAGAAAAAACAGCGGTGATTACTACGGAAGAAATGCCATTTGAAATGGGGAGGGCGGAGGTGTATTGGGATTCTGATAATTTTCAATTTTCAATTTTCAATTTTCAATCAATTTCAAAATTTTCAAATCTCAAAAACCAAATCGCAATAATTGGTTGCGGTCCGTTACTTTATGATTGTTTGGTCGCGGCGAAGGAACTTCATGGGGAGGGGATAGGGACGATGGTGATCAATAACCATACGGTGAAACCAATGGATGAAAAAACGATTATTGAGGCGGTGGAAAAATGCGGGGCGGTGGTGACCGTGGAGGAACATCAGGTGAGCGGGGGGATGGGGTCGGCGGTGGCGGAAGTGCTGGCACGGAATTTACCGACTCCGATGGAATTTGTAGGGATGCCCGATAAATTCGGGGAATCGGGGGAACCGGGGGAACTGCTGAAAAAATACGGAATGGATGTCGCCTCTATAAAAATGGCCATTAAGAGAGTATTAGCGAGAAAGTAAGGGGCTTGACAGTAAGTAAGGAATATAATATATTGTAAGATATGACAGGGTTAGTAACGTTATCCTCTAAAAATCAATTCACTTTGCCGGTAGGGATTGTGAGAGAATTGGGCTTGAAGAAAGGCAGTCGGTTATGGACCAAGGTGGACGGGGACACTATAACTATAAAGAAAGCGGGGGATACCTGGGATTCTCTTCAGGGATCTTTAAAAGATACCTCACTGACGAAAGGAAAGTCAGTTTTGGAGATTATTGAGTTAGCCGGAAAAATAGAGAGCAAAAGATTAGCTAAAAAATATGGGGTATAAATTCATAGATACTAACGTTTTTATAGAAATATTTGCCAGGAAGGGAATCAATTCTGAAAAATCAATAAAGTTATTAAAAGAAAATCGGGATTTGATGACTACGAGTTTGGTGATATCTGAAATTGAATGGGTATTGAGGAGTGCATATCTTCTGGACAGACAAGTTATATCAAAATATATCGGCAGTGTTTTGTCATCTGATATTATTATAGAAAATAAAAAAACTTTGATAAATACATTGAACTTTTATGGGGCTAATTTAGCGGATTGGGCTGATTGTTTAAATATGTTTGGCTTAAAGGAAAAGAATATATCCACGGTTTATTCTTATGATAGGGGATTGAACATATATAAATGGATAAAACGAAGGGAGCCATAATCAGGACAGGTTATTTGAGTTTATTGATACAATCCAAGTAGTCGGGGGTTTGGGTCCAGCCGCATATACCGTTGGTTTGTTTCTCGCACACAGAGTGTTTAAGGCAGTTGTACTCTTCTTTGAAAATGCAAATAGAAATGGCAGGTTCGGTACCGGTATCCTGGCAAATTTCACCACTGCAGCCCCCGGTGATGCAATCCCGTCCACCGGGGGGTTCGGCTTCCTGCGCGGTATCTGATAATTTAATAGTGGAGAGGATTTGGTCGTATAAAGAAAATACTCCGGGATCATCGCTGTAATATTCAAAAATGTAAAATTTACCGTTATATTGCGTTATATATTTGACGGGTCCGCCCCAAGTATCAGGTTCGGTAGCCAGAAAAACCATATCCCGGCCATTGCCATAGATGACTTTGAGAGCAGGCTGGCCGTCCAGGGTGGCAGGGGTGATGGAAGTGATATCCTTATCATCGGCCAACTCTATCTGTTGGTAGTCTGAAAGGTTTTTGACAGGGTCTTTTCCCATGTAATATTGCTGCAGTTTTTTTCTGTCCGTAATTGTCAAATATAATCCACTTAAAGAAAATCCGCCAACTGATTTTTCGTGAAAGGAGATTTGATGAGGAAGGGTGGTGCCGGGATCGGATTCTTCCCAGTCGAAATAGTTAGGGGGGATTTTGAGTTCAAAACCAAAAGCTTCGCTGTTGTATATTTTCCAGTCAGATGAAGGGGCACCTTTCTTTGCTGATTGCTGCGGAGGTGAATTATGCCGATAAAAAAGAATAATAAAGGCGGAAATAAAAATAGTATAAATGAGCAGGTAAGAAAAGAATTTCTTGGGAACGGGCATAGTTTGAGTATATAATAAGCCGAGAGATTGGTGGTGATAGATAATGGCGGTTAAAAAGAGCAACAAAGAAACAAGTGACAAAATGGCAGAGGTTAAGTGGCCGAAAAAGTCTGAAAAATGGATGAATCTGGGATGGTCGCTCCTTCTATTGGGAGGACTGGCACATATGCTCCCGGAGCAGATGGCGCCGCTTTTGAAATGGTCGCTGTACGGAATTTCTCTGCAAATGGCGGTGGGAGTGCTGTCCGTAATCGTGGCGCTGTACTATTTGCTGGGTGAGGAGGAATAACTGTTTTTGTGGCGCATTCGGGGTAAGCGACTGCAGGTGCTCACCTCCCTCTCGTCCGCTAAGCGGACTCCGCGGACCCGTTGCGCTCCTGTTCGCATACCCCTGCATGCGCAATAAAGGGGACATCTCCATCTGCTCGTTGGGTTGATATAATGCGGCATTATGGGACAGATTGAAGAATTGCGCAGGGCCATAAATAAAAACGGCTGGCGGGGTATAGGTATGGATATAGATCATACGATTTGCGACTCCGGACCTGTTTGGGACGTTCCGATGCAACAGTTATGTGAGAAAGTCGCCCGGGAATGCGGGGTATCCGATGAGGAAATATGGAGACAATGGAGGAACATGAACGACGCTATGTACTTGACTACCGGTGGGGTACACCCACGCAAGTATCACCTGATGGCCAGTAAGATAGCTCATGATTACAATTTGGACCCAGGACAGACAAGACAGTGGGCAGGAGAAATGAGACGGAAGATATATACGGCAGTTCCTGATTTATATCCCGGAACCCGAGAAACTATAGCTACTCTTAAAGAAGCCGGATTGCAGCAGGTGTTTGTGACACACGCTCCTCCCGGTCTAAATAAGTTAAGAATGAAGACTTGGGGATTTGAGAATACGCGAGTTTTTTCGGAATCGACTTTAAGAAAAAAGGATTATCGGGTTTGGGCGCAGGTTATTAGTAGTCTAAATATATTTCCATGGGAGATGGTAGCAGTGGGTGATAGTTGGCCTGGGGATATGCAGGCGGCTCGCGATGCAGGAATAGAAGCCAGGGTTTGGGTAAAACCGAAATGGGAGATATTGAGGGGGGATTATGCGGGAGAGAAGGTGCCGACTATTGAACATATAGGACAATTGGTTCAAGCTATTAT